>Ga0302126_10000857_pt1 | contig 18890 bp, 31 predicted proteins | sample CB4_20m_MG_FD_203108 | JGI IMG/M metagenome (GOLD analysis project Ga0302126, IMG submission 203108) | Marine microbial communities from Western Arctic Ocean, Canada - CB4_20m | ecosystem: Environmental > Aquatic > Marine > Oceanic | place: Canada: Western Arctic Ocean | collected 2017-09-24 | reverse complement strand
CCCCTGAAAACAGTAGGAAAGACGCAGCTACGGCTAAAATTATGCGTCAGGCAGGACTTCCTGTAAAATCAGAGAGAGATGCCTCCGACATTGAACCGGAGATATTAGAGCAATTAGACGCTATAATGGGCCGTTCTTCGGAGGAATAATAGATGGCTAATGAAATAAAAGGTGTAGGTTCTTTGATGGATAACAATATTCCATCTCAGATTGACCCAGATGACTTAGAGGCGGAGGTGCAGTTAGAGATCATGGATTTTGGTGAGCCCCTAGTACGAAATTCAGACATTGAAGGCTCCCCTGAGATAGAGATTATTCAGGAAGACGACGGCGGAGTCACAATAGATTTTGATCCGCAGGACGAGCGCGGCTCTAGTGATGACTTTTACGCTAACTTAGCAGAAGAGATGCCGGACCGCGAGCTTGCCGCTATTGCGAGCGAGCTTCTAGATCAGTTTGATTCTAACAAAGCCAGCCGTCAGGACTGGGAAGAGACTTACGCCAATGGCCTAGAGTTGCTTGGCTTTAACTACGAGGAGCGTGAGCAACCCTTCCGTGGCGCGTCGGGCGTGACTCACCCACTATTAGCCGAGGCCGCTACACAATTCCAAGCGCAAGCCTTTAACGAGCTTCTACCTGCTACGGGTCCTGTCAAAACAGTTTCCTTGGGTAAGGACACACGTGCTAAGAAAGATCAGGCGCAGCGTGTTCAGACCTTTATGAATTACTACATTACGAATGTAATGGAAGATTACACACCGGATATGGACCAGATGTTGTTTTATCTGCCCTTGGCCGGAAGCACCTTTAAGAAGGTTTATTACGATGAGACTCTGGGCCGTGCGGTAAGTAAGTTTATCCCTGCTGAGAATCTCGTGGTTCCTTATGAGACTTCTGATTTAGATACCTGTCCTAACATTACTCAAGTTGTACGCATGTCGTTGAATGATCTGCGTAAGAAGCAGTATGCCGGTCAGTATTTGGACATAGATGTCTTGCCTTCACAGGGTGAGTTAGGTTCTGTACGTAAAGAAATCAATTATTTGGATGGTTTTGAGCCGTCTAACATTGATTACGATTGCACTCTTTTAGAGGTACATGCTGACTTAGAGATTGAGGGCTACGAAGAATTAGACGATGACGGTGAGCCTATCGGCATTAAGGTTCCTTATCTGGTTACTATTTCCCAAGATAACGGACAGATACTATCTATACGTAGAAACTACCGAGAAGATGACGAGTTAAAGAAAAAGATACAATATTTTGTTCATTACAAGTTCTTGCCCGGATTTGGTTTCTACGGGCTTGGTTTGATCCACACTATCGGTGGGTTGTCTCGCACAGCTACTTCTGCACTACGTCAGCTTATCGATGCCGGTACTCTTTCTAACCTCCCCGCAGGATTCAAGGCCCGCGGCCTACGGATCAGGGATGACGATGAGCCTCTACAGCCCGGTGAGTTTAGGGATGTTGATGCGCCCGGTGGTGCGATCCGAGACAGCTTGATGCCGTTACCGTTTAAGGGACCGGATCAGACGCTGTATCAATTGCTAGGTTTTGTTGTTCAGGCCGGTCAGCGGTTCGCCACTATCACAGATATGAAAGTGGGCGACGGTAATCAGCAGGCGGCTGTTGGAACTACAATAGCGATGCTTGAGCAGGGCTCGCGTGTAATGAGTGCGGTGCATAAGCGTCTGCATTATGCCATGCGGGTTGAGTTTAAGATTCTGGCCCGAGTTATGGGTGAGAGTCTCCCGGCGGAGTACCCCTTTGAGGTTGCAGGTGCTGACGGCACCGTTATGGCTGCGGACTTTGATTCGCGGGTCGATATCATACCGGTAAGCAACCCAAACATATTTAGTCAGGCGCAACGCATTGCTCTTGCTCAGAGTAAGCTACAACTTGCTACTGCGGCACCAGAGCTACATAACTTGCACGAAGTTTACCGTGACATGTATGAAGCGATGGGCGTGACTGATTTAGATCGGATTATGAAGGCTACTCCCGACCCACGGCCCATGGACCCTGCACAAGAGAACATTAACGCTCTTGATATGTTGGAGTTACAGGCTTTTGAAGGTCAGGACCATCAGGCCCACATTATGGCTCACTTGGTATTTGGTAACACGCCTATGGTTGGTCAATTGCCTCCAGTTGCGATAACATTGCAGAAACACGTAATGGAGCATATCCAGATTGCGGCTAAAGAGCAGGCTTCGGTAGCTTACATGCAGAAGGTTATGGGAAACCAAGGCGCGCCCGCTACTCCGGAGGAGATGTTGGAGATGGAGGCCGTGACAGCACAATATATTGCTGAAGGTATGCAACAACTCAAGCAACTGTCTGAGCAGATAGCCACAGGCGGACAAGAGCAAGGTCCTGATCCATTGATTGCACTGAAGCAACAGGAGCTAGAACTTAAAGCTCAGTCTGAACAGGCGGACGCACAGATTGACCAGACCAAGGTCCAACTCGACGCGCAGGCGCTTGAGATGCGTAACCGCCAGTTTGGCGAAAGGATTGAGGCACAAAAAGCGCAGACAACGGCTCGTATTGATGCCGCAAGAGAGCGAGAATTTATTAAACAGCAGGGGAATTAAGATGAAAGGTAAAGTAAGCATTGTAACTAACACTCCAAAGGCGGCTCCAAAGGCCACTACTTACGCTGACATTAAAGGTCAAGGCCGTATTCCGTATGGCAAGACTGCGGACGTAAAGATACCTACTACTATGACTCGCATGACTGCTCGCGGCATGGGTGCCGCTGTTAAGGGCGGCGGGTACATGGGTTGTAACTAAGATGTTTGGCAACATAGGTGCGTTGGTATTCCCAGAGGGCTATGATGACTACACTGATGCCGAAAAACGGGCTTGGTATCTTCAATATTCCTCCGGTAGGACGGGTAGCAACAACCCTGATAATATTTCTCCCACAGTTGGTAACGTAGGTGACGGTCGTACAGGGACTACTTCACAGGTAAGTTCGGGATTAGGCTCTTTATTTGTAGGTCAAGACGGCAAGGCCGTTTACACCGATGACGGTCGATTAGTGGGTAATCAAGGTACTGGCGGGCCCCTGTTCGATTTGGACTCGGACGGAGACGGAGTACCTGACGGCTATTTTTACAACAGCTACTCAGAAAACCAACCAAATAACGCCTTATCTTGGCAACCTGCTACGGATGGTTCGGGACAAGGGGTATTTAATTACACCGATCCTGAAACGGGTGCAGGAACTTTATTAAATCCCGGTCAAAAAATACCGGGTACGGGATATGGCGCAGACGCTAGGTTTGCCCCAGTTGGTCCCGACGGCGAAGATTACGGTTTTTACGACAGTGAAGGTCGTGCGCTTTACGATGAGTTTGGTAGGACAATTGACCCTGAAACGGGCAAACTTTCCAGTGCGAAAATACCGGAATATGCTGATTCCGGTAGTCGCAATATGGATACCAGCAACCTAGACCCACTTAGGCAGTACTCTGCTACTCGCCCCGATAATCCAAGAAACATTAACCCAACATCTCAATATGGTCTTCGTTTTCAAGACCCTAACGCAAAAGACCCTAACGCAAAAGAATCTGTAGTAATTCAACCAGAGCCTTACGTTCCCCCGGTTTATGAGCCCGTTTTCCCCGAGTACGCTACTAAGCCGGGTGGAACACCTATTTCTCCGGTTGCACCACAGGCGAACCCTTTTATGACACAGCCTGTCAACGCAATAGCACCTCCGCCGGTAAGCCCTTTTGCGATTCCGGTAGCACCTCCGGTGCAGGCCAGTCCTTTTCAAGGTGGAATAGGGTCTTTTGTACAACAACCTGTGTCAAACAATTTGTTTGGTGGAGGGTAAAGATGGCTACAGTAAAAGACACGATAGTAAAGCTTGCAGCGCATGAAAAAGAATGCATTATTAGATACGAAAATATAGAAAAGCGTTTAGAGTCGGGAGCCAAAAAGTTTGATAGGCTTGAGTTAATAATGTTTAGCATGTATCCGTTTATTATAAGCGCGATAGCTTTGTTTAAATGGATGCCTGCGTAGGAGTCTTATTAAGGTGTTTGACAGATAATGGCACAAAAAAGACTAGAGAAAGAAAGCAAGTATTCTGAGTTTGACTTAGATAATAATGGCATCGTCACTGACGAGGAGATTTCTCGCCACACGGAGATGGTTGATCAGACTATTAGGGAAGAGAAGGCCGACTCGCAAAGAAAGATGGCGTGGGTCGCTATGATTAGTATGTGCGTCTATGCCCTTCTTCCTATAATGCCTTTCATTCCCGAATCAAGGTTAGCTACCATAGCTTCATTAAGCGACATGTTGTTTTTGAGCCAAGCATCTATAATTGGAATGTTCTTTGGTGCAACAGCTTACATGACAAGAAAGTAATGTTAGCCGAAATAGCGGCAGTTAATGCCGCCTTCCAAGTAATTAAAGGAGCTTTGTCAAACGGGAAAGAACTCTATGACGTTGCAGATCAAGCGACTAAGTTCTTTGATAACAAATCAGCCATAGCTAAAAAAGCTAACAAGTCTGGAAGCGCCGATGAGCTTCAGTGCTTCATGCAGCTTGAGAAGATAAAAGAGCAGGAGGTTTGGCTGAAGGAATTTATGATTTATGCGGGTCGAGCCGACATGCATTCGGATTGGCTAAAGTTTCAATCAGACTGTAAACGCAAGCGAGAAAGGGATGATCGTACACGCATAAGAACCAGAGCAGCAAGATTTGCGATGTTTTGGACAGCCCTGCTATGGGGCGCAGGCGTTTTAGTTGTTCTACCTTTGGGCCTATACTTAGGTTTTAAAATATTTGGAGTTATCTAATGTTGCAAGCACTAATCGGCCCAGTTTCGGGGCTTCTTGACAAGTTTATTGAAGATAAAGATACCAAAAACGCTTTGGCGCATGAAATAGCCACCATGTCCGAGCGCCATGCACAAGAATTAGCCAAGGGCCAACTAGAAGTCAATAAAGTTGAAGCGGCCTCAACGTCTATGTTCGTAGCCGGATGGCGACCGGCTGTGGGGTGGGTGACTGTAATCGGGATGGCCTCCAACTACATTTTGATCCCCATGGGCAACTTCGGATTAGCAGTAGCCGGTAGTGACATAGCCATACCGCTGTTACAGATGTCTGAAATGATGCCGGTGCTTTTAGGTATGCTCGGTCTTGGCGGTATGCGTACCGTGGAGAAGATTCAGAAAGTATCAAGGGAGAAGTAAGGTGAAAACTAGCGGTGAAGGGGTTGCGTTAATAAAGAAGTTTGAAGGATGCAAGCTAGAATCATACCAGTGCAGTGCTGGGGTCTGGACTATAGGTTACGGGCATACGGCCGGAGTTATTTCTGGCGATAAAATAACACAAGAGTCCGCAGAGGACTTGTTAAAGGAGGATTTAAATGAGTTTGAAGAATATGTATTTAAATATATTGACCCAGTTCTGGATCAAAACCAGTTCGACACGCTTGTGGCTTGGACGTTCAATCTCGGTCCAAACAACCTACGGGAAAGCACTTTGCGGACTAGGATTAATTCTGGTGATTTTGCTGATGTTCCTCATCAATTAAAACGATGGAATAAAGCGGGCGGCAATGTCCTAGACGGACTTATTCGTCGAAGAGAAGCGGAAGCCTTACTGTGGTTAGGAAAAGAGTGGTCACATATTTAAAAAGTTGGTAGCCCCGCCTGTATAAGATATGCTAGGATAAACTACTACTTTAACAGACAATATGCGGGCATATAAGAATGGATGAGATACATACCGCGGAAGCAGTATTCCGGATCATCAGGGACAGAAGGCAAGGCATTGTAGATTTAATGATGTACGGCAGTGTTAAGTCGATGGAGCAATATCGTGAGCTTATGGGAAACATGGAATCCCTTAATCACGTGGAACAGGAACTAAAACACCTGCTAGACAAACAGGAGCGCAGTAATGACTGATTTAAAAATTGATCTTTCAGCCGCCCCGAGTGCCTCTTTCCAGTTAGAATCGGAAAAAGAACAGGCAACCGAGGCTCTCAAGAAAGATGCAGAAACCCCGAAAGATGCAGAAACCCTTCAAGATGCTTACGCAGAAAAACCTTTTCTGCGGCCAGAAAACATTGGCGAAAGCCTTTTAGAAAGACTGCCTTCACCTACTGGTTGGAGAATACTAATTCTTCCATACCGTGGCAAAGGTCAAACTGAGGGCGGAATTTACCTACCTGATCAAATGATGGAGCAACAGCACGTTTCGACGCAAGTCGGCTACGTTCTAAAGGTTGGTCCTCTCGCCTACAAAGACCCTGAAAAATTCCCGACAGGTCCGTGGTGCGAAGAAAAAGATTGGGTAATGTTTGCACGTTATGCCGGATCACGTTTTTCTATTGATGGGGGCGAAGTTCGGATTCTTAACGATGACGAAGTTTTAGCTAAAATTCTCAGTCCCGAAGACGTTTTGCATTTTTAAGGAGTAGAATATGAGTAAAGAAAATACCGTAGAGCTGGATGTATCTGGGGTAGACGACGTAGAAATTGAAGTAAGCGTTGATGAAGGTACCGAAGACAACATTGAATCTAGCGAAGATCAGTTTCAGAAAGCCGACACTTCTACGCAAAAGCGTATAGATCGACTTACTAAGAAAATGCGTGAAGCGGAGCGGCGTGAAAACGAGGCAATTACTTACGCTAAAAAAGTTAAAGCAGAAGCTGACACGATAAAGACTAGGATGTCTAATTTAGACACTCAGTACGTTAATGAGTACTCTACACGTGTTAACACTCAATCTGCCGCGGCAGAAGAAGCTTTATCTCGTGCTATGGAGATCGGTGATACTAGAGCCGCAGTTGAAGCTCAGAAAGCTTTAACAGGTTTGGCGATAGAAAATGACCGGGCTCAACAGGCTCGTATTCAGCAAGAGCGTTATCAGCGTCAAGTTGCCGCGCAACAACAGGCTCAACTGCAAGCGCCTATGCCGCAACAACAACCTCCGCCTAAACGGCCTGACCCCAAGGCGGAAGATTGGGCGGCAAAGAACGAGTGGTTTGGTCAAGACGAGGCTATGACTTATGCCGCGTTTGGAATTCACAAGCGACTTGTTGAAGAAGAACAGTTTGACCCTAAGTCAGATGAGTACTATACTGAATTAGATCAAAGAATTAAGGGAGAATTCCCTCATAAATTTGGTAAACAGAGAAGCCGTAACGCCCAGACGGTTGCATCTGCTTCTAGACAAACTACAGGGCGCAGTGGGAAAAGACAGGTTCGACTCACCCCGAGCCAAATTGCGATAGCAAAAAAATTGGGTGTGCCGCTTGAAGAATACGCGAAATACGTGAAGGAGACATAAAATGAGTGATAATACAGAAAAGTTTGATGCACCCATCAAAAGGGCTTCTCGCGCTAGTACAGAAAGGGGCACAAAGGCAGTGCGTAAGCCTTGGGCTCCCCCGTCAATGTTAGAGGCACCACCTGCCCCTGACGGATATAAGCATCGTTGGATTCGTGCTGAAACCAGAGGATTTAACGATAGCAAGAACGTCAGTGCTAAAATGAGGGAAGGTTGGGAGTTGGTCCGTAAGGACGAATACCCCGATTTTGAGTCCCCCGTTATGGACACAGGTAAATACGAAGGTGTTTTTGGAGTAGGCGGACTACTTCTTGCACGTATCCCCGAAGAAACTGTTGCCGAGCGAACTGCCTACTTTAATGGCAGAAACCGCGATCAGATGGAAGCAGTTGATTCAGATATGTTGCGAGAGAACGCACATTCATCCATGGCGATTTCAAAACCGGATCGTCAATCTCGTGTAACTTTTGGCGGCTCACGAAAGTGATAGCCGTTTACTTTTAGGAGAATACTTTTATGGCAAATTCAAATACTGCCTATGGTCTTCGCCCTGTTGGTCTAGTCGGAAGCGGTGCTAACTCTACTGGTGTAACCCAGTATGAAATCGCAAGCGACAACACTAATGCTATCTACCAATATGGTTTGGTTGTACCTTTAGCGGCAGGTGTTATTACCTTCGCTGGTGCTACCGACGGTGGAACCACACAAGCATTAGGTGTACTGACGGGCGTAGAATATGTTGATAGCGTAACAAAGAAGCCGACCTTTCTTAACTACTGGCCCGGTTCTGGCTCTGTGAGTGTAGATACTAACCACAAAGTTAAAGCTTTTGTTGCGGATGACCCCATGCAAATCTTCAAAGTGTCTTCAGACGCAACACTAACAAATGTAGCCACTGCACAAGCGGCTGTTTTTGCTAATGCTAGTCTGGGAACCTCTGCTAGAACGGGCGACTCAAATAATGGTGTTTCCAACTCTCAGTTGGGTGTAAGCACAATTGCAACTACGGCTACCCTGCCGTTAAGAATTGTGGGTATTATGGACGATCCGGGTAACGAAGACGTTACTGCGGCTGGTCTGCCGATGCTTGTTCGCATCAATGCTCATTTCAACTCACCTACTAGCCGTTTTGATTCGCAGACTAATGCGACCTCAACGGGCATTTAAGGGGGATATACCATGGCTATTTCTCGCGCACAATTAGCGAAAGAGCTTGAACCCGGCCTTAATGCCTTGTTCGGCTTGGAATACGACCGTTACGAAAACGAGCATTCGGAGATTTTTGAAGAAGAGTCTTCCGACCGTGCTTTTGAAGAAGAAGTAATGCTCGGTGGTTTCTCAACTGCACCCGTTAAAAATGAAGGCGGAAACGTCAGCTTTGACGATGCACAAGAGACTTACACTGCACGTTACTCTCACGAGACTATCGCACTTGCTTTCTCTATTACTGAAGAAGCAATTGAAGATAATCTTTATGATCGACTAGCATCACGCTATACCAAAGCTCTGGCACGTTCCATGGCTCAAACCAAGCAAATCAAAGCGGCATCTATCTTGAACAATGCGTTCTCGACAGGTTCTAGTGCGATTGGCGACGGTGCGGCCCTGTGTTCTGCTGCTCACCCATCTTTGTCAGGTAACCAGACTAATCTTCTGGCTACTCCGGCTGACCTCAACGAGACTTCTCTTGAGCAAATGCTGATTGACATTGCTGGTCTGACTGACGAGCGTGGTCTGAAGATCGCTGTACGTGGCATGAAGCTGATTATTCCGAAAGAACTGCAATTTATTGCAGAGCGCGTAATCAACTCTAACCTCCGCAGTGCAACCGCAGACAATGATAATAATGCAATGAAGAACATGGGAATGTTGCCGGAAGGCGCAGTGGTTAACCACTTCCTAACTGATTCAGATGCATACTTTATCAAGACTGATGCTCCAAACGGCTTCAAATACTTTAACCGTTCGCCTATCAAGACGGCAATGGAAGGAGACTTTGACACCGGCAATATGCGCTTTAAAGCCCGTGAAAGATACAGCTTCGGCGTATCTGATTGGCGCTCTGTGTTCGGTACTCCCGGCGCGGCGTAAGCCTATGTTGTTATGGAAGGGCGGCACTTGCCGCCCTTTCTTTTTTGCGGTATAGTAAAATTGAACACAAACCCTGACAGTCGTTTTTTCGACTGACATTTGCCAAGACAGGAGAAACACTCATGGCTAACACAACTTTTTCCGGTTCGGTCCGTTCTGAAAACGGATTTACCGATGTAACCAAAGGCGCGACCGGTGCTTTTACTACCAACTCTACCTATAGTAATGATGCTTCTGTTGGTGGCGACCTTACTGTAACAGGCGCTACAACTATAACGGGCGCGGTTAAAGCTAAACGCTCTGTAGTTAAAACTTGGGAAGCATCCACAGCAGTCTCAGCCACGTTAGCTATTGCTGACTCTGGTGCTATCGTGTTAATCCACGGCACTCTAGACAATGTTATTACCTTACCCGCCGCAGCTACTGCAACAGAAGGCGCGTATTTTGATTTCTTAGTAACCACTGCCGTAGGTTCTGGTAAAACAACTACCATTGTTATTCCTACTGTAACCGGCAGCACTTTCTTAGCCCAAACTCAACTAGCCGCAGGAACAGCCTCTAACGCTGTTATCACAAACGCAGGGGACACATTTACCTTTGTAGCGGGTTCGGGAATAGGCTCTAGATGCCGTATTACTTGTATTACTGCGGTAACTAGTGGCAAGCAGGTATGGATGGCAAGTTCTGTAGGAACGCCTATCTCTACAGTAGGGTAATTAGCTAAAGGAGCAATTTATGTCTGATGTTAAAGCGACATTTGTCTCTGCGGCAGTGGCAAGTGCAACGGCTATATCGACCGCGGCACAGGTAGCAAATAATGCCGCCCTTACTTTGACTGCTAGTCCGTATGTTACCGATGCGGCAAGAAAAATTACCATTACTTCGGGTGGCAATGATTCCGGCATTTCTTTTGACATTGTTGGATTAGATGAAACGGGTGCCGCGGCTTCTGAACGAGTTACTGGAGGAAATGCCGGTGCTGTAACCAGCACCGAGTACTATACTTCCGTTACTTCTATTACAGCAGTTGGTGATCCGGCAGGTACGGTGAGTGCGGGTACTTCAAATAACGTAGGAGTCCCGATGTTTGAGGGCCGTATGCGTTTAAGAGGTATGTACGCAGTCAATACTGCTACGGGCGGCACCATCAGCTTTAGAGAAGGTACCGTAGGCGGCACAATAAACATGCAGTTTAATACAGTTGGAAACGCAGACACCGCTGAATACCCGGACATACCGGATAACGGCATGTTGTTTGTTGGGGGAGGGTACATAACGTATTCTGCCGCTAATATGGCTTCCATAACCGTTTTCTTTGCATAAAAAGGTCTTTATATGGCTACTACAAAAGATGTTGAAAGACTTCCCAGTGGCCGTATAAAGTACCGCGGGGAGACTTTTCCGGGTTTTAATAAACCAAAAAAGACCCCTAAAAAATCTAAAAAAAGCGCCGTTTTAGCTAAAAAAGGCTCTGAAATCAAACTAGTTCGGTTTGGTGACCCCAACATGTCCATTAAAAAAGACCAGCCTGCCCGGAGAAGCAATTTTCGGGCTAGGCATAAGTGCGACACCGCAAAAGATAAGTTTTCAGCGCGTTACTGGAGTTGTAAAGCATGGTAAGCGCAGTTAACTTAGGAGCAGGATCGCCCAAATCAAACAAATGTGCCGTTATCCGCATGAAAAAAGGCGGTTCTGTAAAAAAGAAGTCTGGGGGAAAGATTTGTCCAGAGGGTAAAGCTTGGGCAAAGCGTACTTTTGACACGTATCCCTCGGCCTACGCTAATTTAGCGGCTTCTAAATACTGTAAAGACCCTAATTACGCCAAGAAATCTAAAGGCGGTAAAAGAAAAGGACGTTAACATGCCTCATTCTACAAAAGATTTAGATAAAGTTATTGCTGGTTTAAAAAAAGCGTCTAAGCTTCATGCAAGCCAAGCAAAAGTTTTGGAAAAAATAAAAAAAGACCAGAGCAAAGGCTATGAGAAAAAGAAACCTAAAAAGAAGTGAGAACATCTTGTGGGTGATTTAAAGAAGTGGGTTGACCAAGACTGGGTTAGGATAGGGTCTGATGGTAACATTAAAGGGTCTTGCGGGACTTCTAAAGACACTAAAAACCCGGATAGATGCTTGCCCCGTAGTAAAGCTCAGTCTTTGTCAAAATCAGAGCGAGCGGCAACTGCGCGGAAAAAGAAGGCATCTAATAAAAAAGTTGTAAAAAACACTAAAGCAGCAGAAGTGCAGAAAATGAGTAAAGGCGGCGTGATTGCAAGAGGTTGTGGTGCGGTCATGTCTAATCGTAGAAAAAGAACCCAAGGTTCTGTTGTAAAACTTTAACAAGGGGTAGGTATGCGTGGATCAACTAAGTACATGAAGAGCGGCGGTGCTGTTAAGAATAAAACAGCTAAGTACATGAAGAGCGGCGGTGCTGTTAAAACTAAAGCTAAAAAGAAAGAGTCAGGTATGACTGTTGCACAAGCGCGGTCGTTCTTGAAAGATAAAGGTTACAAAGTTGTAAAGACGTAGTGTCTTACCTAATTAGTAATATTCCGCACTTTAAGTGCTGGGTTAGGAAAGAATACACTTGTAACCATTTGCGTTATCAAGGCGAGTATTTACATGCACTAGCTATTGCCGTAAATACTATTCCAGACCGATCTTTAAGCTTTCAAGTTGTTTTTACAGGCTGTGAGAATGATGACGAAGAAATAGATGACGTTCATGGGGGTGCAATGTGGGCTAGAATGCCCCTACAGGCGTTGGTTGCCGATATTGTAATGCCAGAATGGCCTGAAGAAATGGCCGATCATTTGGCGCAACCGTGGGATTGCGAGTCCCGGGATCATTCTGTGATTACTATGGACCGCGTTAGTAGCAGTCCTTGGATAGCTAAGATAGACCACGAGTTTTACTCTGCTCGCTACATGTTTACTGTGGATTATACCGATCACCACATAGCGGATGATCCCGCACAGCATAAACAGAGTCATGTGATGTATATTACAGAACCCGGTCCTTGGTATGGTAATATAGTGGCATTACCAAACAACCGAGTTCGGGCAACTAGCCCAGCTTTGTGGAAGACAGGGCAGGGCGCACCAGATTTTTGCCCAAATCAGCGTGTTCATTCGGCTGAAGGGCATGAAAGTTATACAGACCCGTCTATTGTTTTTGATAATTTATATTCAGACAGTGACGGAGAATAACGAGGATAATTAAACATGGCAACCTCTAACAGCACTAATTTTGAGCTAGACGTTACCGAATATATTGAAGAAGCGTTTGAGCGTTGCGGCTTAGAGGTTCGTACAGGTTATGATCTCAAAACAGCAAAACGATCTTTAAACATCATGTTAGCCGAGTGGGCTAACCGGGGTTTAAATGCGTGGACTATTGAAGAAATTACAATGCCTCTGGCAACAGGGGTAGGTGTTTATCCTGCGGGCACGTTAACTATTTCAGTAGCGTCTTCCACTGGATATACCGTTGCCGAAACAATTACTGGCGGAACTAGCGGAGCAACAGCTACCGTAACAAGCGTACCGTCGGCCACAAGTCTAGCCATTACAATACCAGAAGGTACTTTCAGCCTTAGTGAAACACTTACAGGCGGAACTAGCAGTACAGCGTCAACTGTATCGGCAGTCGTAGACTTTTCCAGCGTAAACTCTACTATTGATTTGTTGTCTGTGGTGGTCACTCGATCTGCAACTGACTTTAGTGTTGCTCGTTTAAGCAGAGATGGCTTTTTTAGTATCCCCAACAAGGCTACAACTGGAAGAGCTAACCAATACTTTATTGATCGGTTAGTAACACCTACTTTAAAAATTTGGCCGGTACCCGAAAATAACACTGATGTTATAAAATTTACTCGTTTAACTCGAATACAAGATGCCGACACTCCTACAAACACATTAGAAATACCTTTCCGTTTCTACCCTTGTTTAGCGGCAGGTCTGGCTTACTACCTCTCGGTAAAAAGAGCGCCGAATAAGGTACAGTTGCTAAAGACTATTTATGAAGAAGAGTTTGATCGCGCCATGATGGAAGACCGTGATCGCGCTTCTTTTAACATTACCCCAAGCTACATGTACTTTAGGTCTTAAAAATGGCTAAGTATGCTTCAGGTAAAAACGCTTACGCTATCTCAGATCGATCTGGAATGCGGTATCGCTATAAAGATATGCGTAAAGAGTGGAATGGCTCTTTAGTTGGTAAGGATGAGTTTGAGGCTAAACAGCCTCAACTAGGGCCTTTTAAGAAAGCCGTTGATCCGGAAGCTTTGCAGAACGCTAGACCAGAAACAAACTTAGAGTCCCAACGTAATATACAATACGGTTTTGACCCAGTTGGCTTTAGGGGAAATGAAAATTTAACACCAAATCCGTTGAGAGCAACGGGCGGTGTAGGACAGGTTAAGGTAACGGTATGAGCTTTACATACGCACAGCTAAAGACGGCGCTACAAGACTACACGGAAAACGATGAGACAAGCTTTGTCTCTAATCTTCCACTTTTTATACGTCAAGCCGAAGAGCGCATTTTAAAGAATGTCCAGTTATCATTGTTTAGAAAAAATGCTCAAGCGGCTTTAACTCAAGGTAACCCGTACATTAACTTACCGGAGGACTTTTTAGCGCCATTTTCTTTTACCATACAGCCTCCACTAGCGGACGGTTCTTTTTCAGACACTACTGGAAAAACTTTCTTGGACTACCGCGACGTAGACTTTGTTCAAGCTTATAACCCTACTCTTACGGTTACCGGTGCGCCTAAGTGTTATGCGATGTTTGACGTTGTTAATTTTATTGTTGGTCCCACTCCTGACACGAATTATTTTGTGGAACTTCATTACTTCTATAGACCGGATAGTTTGACTGCGGGCGCGGATTCGGGAACCACTTGGCTGAGTATAAATGCAGAGGTAGCCTTACTATATGGAAGTTTAGTAGAATGCTATACTTATATGAAGGGTGAAGCAGATATGGTGCAAGAATACCAGAAAAGATTCACTGAGGCGTTAACTTCCTTAAAGATGTTTGGTGAAGCTAAAGAAGTTACAGACGAGTACCGAACTGGAATGGTTATAAGGGCGAAGCAATGATTACAAACCCCGTAGTTATGAGCGAAGACTTTGGGATTACGGTTCAAACGTCGTCTAACCGAGGGTTTACCCCGGAAGAAATTGCCGAAAGGTGTGTAAATCACATTATAAATATCTCAGATGACGCTCCATCGGCTATTAAAGGGCAGGCTTTAGCATTTAGAGATCAAGTAAAGGCAGTGGTCACTTTTTATTTGCGAGAAGCGGTTAAAAGCGACAGAACAACCGTTTTTAACGAACTAAACAACGCGGGACAACCGCAACTTGCTGAATTAATCAGGAGATTATAATGGCTTTTAACGGAAACTTTATGTGTACAAGCTTTAAAACAGAGCTTTTAACGGGTACTCATAACTTTACTAACAGTAGCGGAAATGCTTTTAAACTGGCTTTGTACACAAACAGCGCCACTTTGAACGCGGCCACAACGGCTTATACGACTTCAAACGAAGTCGCTAATGGCAACGGATACACTACTGGCGGGGCGGCACTAACTAGCGTAACTCCTACCAGTTCAGGAACTACTGCTTTTTGTGATTTTTCGGACGTTACGTTTACCAGTAGCACGATTACGGCTAGAGGGGCGTTGATTTATAATGATACGCAAGGCGATAAGTCCGTTCTCGTGTTAGATTTTGGAGTCGATAAAGCGTCATCTTCTGGAGACTTTGTGATTGTGATGCCAGCGGCTGACGCTAGTAATGCTATTATACGGATAGCGTAATGACCAATGCGGTAACAGCTTTTGCTGGATGGAACTCCTCTACGCAAGGGTGGGGAGAGTCCACGTGGGGTAACAGTGTAATAGACACTGCTTTTAGTGCTACTTCTGCTTTAACCGGTGTCACAGTAATTTTTAATGCACAGTCCGCGCCGGTAGGACAAGTTGCTGTGGCACGGGTAACCGGTGTAACCGTAGAGGCGGGAACAGGCGTATCCGTTGCAGTTGCAGGACTTGGTGCTACCGCCCAATTAGGCACTGTATTGGTATGGGGGCGTATATCTCCCGCCGAAACAGCAACTTGGACCGAAATGGTAGTAAATTAATTAATTTTAGCTGAACCATCTTGAGGGTGATTTAAAATGGCTAGTACATATACAACTTTCTTAGGGCTTGAAAAGCCCGGTACGGGAGAACAATCCGGTACTTGGGGGGACACTACAAACACCAATATGGACATGCTAGATCAAGCGGTTGACGGGATTATTTCTGTTACATTGTCTGCTACAGGTTCAACAGGTTCCCCAAACTCTTTGCCTATTACAGACGGCGCTGTTTCTAACGGGCGTAACAAATATATTGAGTTTGTAGATGGCGGAGATATTGGCGGTACGGTCTACGTTGCTTTAACGCCAAATGATGCGGAAAAGGTGGTGTACTTCCGTAACAGCCTTTCAGGTTCACGCTCTATTCTTATGTTTCAAGGCACGTATAACGCCAGCAACGATTTTGAATTGTTGGCTGGAAAAGACTACGTACTTAAATTTAATGGTGGCGGCTCCGGAGCAACGGTCACAGACGTAAATGCTGACTTAACTGTTACTGCGCTTACTGCGACAACTTTAAACGCTACAACCTTTACGGCCTCTGGAGTAATTACAGGCTTAACTGTCGAAGCTACGGGAGATACAGCCGCTGGTGATAATGCGGCAATAGGCTACACTTCCGTAGAAGGGCTTATCCTTACAGGTCAAGGCTCAACCAACGATGTAACCATCAAGAATGACGCAGATGCAGATGTTATTGAGATTCCAACAGGTACAACCACTGTTAATTTTGCAGGTGCTGTAGATGTTGTTGGAGACTTAACTGCGGCTACATTTACGCCTGATGGAGACACTGCTTCAGGAGATGCGGCGGCAATAGGCTACACTTCCGTAGAAGGGCTTATCCTTACAGGTCAAGGCTCTACCAATGACGTTACTATTAAGAACGATGCTGATGCCGATGTTATTGAGATTCCTACTGGAACCGTTAACGTAACAGTTGCGGGAGACTTAGTCGCCGCAGGTACTTTAAAAGCAACGGGTGACACCGCCGCTGGAGACGGTGCCGCGCTAGGCTACACTTCCGTAGAAGGGCTTATCCTTACAGGTCAGGGTTCTACTAACGATGTAACGATTAAGAATGACGCAGATGCAGATGTACTAGAGATTCCCACTGGAACCGTTAACGTAACAGTTGCGGGAGACTTAGTCGCCGCGGGTACTTTAAAAGCAACGGGTGACACCGCCGCTGGAGACGGTGCCGCGCTAGGCTTTACCGCCGCAGAAGGCTTGATCCTTACAGGTCAGGGCTCTACCAACGATGTAACCATCAAGAATGACGCTGACGCAGATGTTATTGAAATACCGACAGGCACTGTTAACGTCACTATGGCAGGTACTGTTACTGCGGCAAGCACGTTAGTAGGTAGCGCAGGACTACACGTTAAGAACGGGGCTACTGGAGCAGGTTTTGTTCAGTTCTTTGAAGACAGCGATAACGGTACGAACAAAGTTACTCTTATTGGCCCCGCCTCTACTGCGGATGTTACGTTAACTCTACCTGCTGCTACAGACACGTTAGTGGGTAAAGCTACAACCGATACACTTACTAACAAGACGCTAACAACTCCTGTTTTGACAACTCCAGTTGCAAATGCGGGGGTACAGTTAAAGAACGGCGCGACAGGCGCAGGGTTTCTTGAGTTCTTTGAAGACAGCGACAACGGCACAAACAAAGTTACTCTTATTGGCCCCGCCTCTACTGCGGATATTACCTTAACGCTTCCAAGCTCCGCAGGCAGTAGCGGTCAGGCTATGGTCACTGACGGCAATGGCGTGTTATCGTTTGCGGCAGTAGGTGGCTTATATAACGACTGGGCAATCAAGACTGGAGCATACACACTGGTGTCGGGCGATCAGATTATTGTTAATGCTTCTGGAGCCACCACAATTACGGTTCCTGCATCTGCAAGCGCGGGAGACACAGTAACAGTTAAGGCCACGGGCGGCGGTACAGTGACTATTGGCCGTAACTCACAAAAGATTAATTCAACAGCGGCTGATGGCACTTTAACTACCGGCAAAAGCACTCAGCTTGTGTTTGTTAACAGCACAATCGGCTTTCTGCAACTTTAATTAGGAGATAAAAAATGGCAGTAATACTAGGTGTTGATTCAGTTCTTGAAACGATTATCCTCACAATATCACAAACTTTTACACCTCCATTAAACGGCACAGGTATTATCCATGTAATTGGTGCAGGAGCGGGGGGGTCAGGAAGACCAGCTACAAAGATAGCAGGTGGAGCAGGTGGGTATAGTCGTAAAGCAGTGACTTTTGCCACAGGCACAAACTGGACAATTGTGGTTGGTGCGGGTGGTAATGCAGGTCAGGATGTAGGTGTAAGTGCCGGAGGTAATTCCACAGCGGCAGACGGATCAACCAGTATGGCAGGGAATGGTGCGCCTACCACTGGAGCAGGTGGTACTGCAAGCGGGGGAGACGTTAATTTTACAGGTGGTACAGGTAGCCCCAGTAGCGCCTTAGCGGGCGGTGGAGGAGCAGTTGGTGTATTTGCTAACGGAGCTACTTCCGCGTCACCATCAGGTGGTCAAACGACTGACGCTAATGGAGGAGCTGATAGCCCTTTAGTTTTAGGGCTAGGTCAACTTATTGGTGGGGTAGGAGGGGGGTACGGTGCTAACGGCGGCTTTTTGTCTGGAGGAGGGAACAATTCAACCCAGCAAGCTAATGAACATATCTCTGGTGGAAAAGGCGGCATAGGCGGTGGTGGTGGAATGGGGTCTCACGGGGCTACTAGCTCGACTGGCATATATGGGGTAGGCGGTGATGGCGGTGATGGCCTTGTAGTTATTCAATACTTGACGGTAACGTAAGGAGATATGAAATGAAATTTAATATTAAAGATGCTGATGGAAATGTTACAAATACCATTAAAGCTGACGCTGAGTTTGTTGAATCTAACTTTGAACACTATGAACTGTATGTTAAACCTACGCCTGCCGAGCTTACAGCAGAGGAGACTGCTCGTATATGGCGTGACATGGAACTATCTGCTACCGACAAAGCCGCGCAAACTCCAGATTGGCCGAATCGAGCCAACATCCTGACGCATAGGACAGTATTGCGTGACTGGCCAGCTACTTCAGATTTTCCCGAAACACGCCCAGTTTTAGGAGAGTAGCCGCAAGCTAATGATTCTGGCTTTCATGTTGGTAGTTACCGTAAATGGTGATATAGACCCGAAAGCCACATCCTATTGGTTTAGCCTGACTAGATGCAGGTATTTTGCCGAAGAACTAACTGTTCAGGGAACATACCAAAAGTACCACACGCCAGTAATGGCTTATTGCGTTCCAAAA
>Ga0302126_10000843_pt1 | contig 19072 bp, 13 predicted proteins | sample CB4_20m_MG_FD_203108 | JGI IMG/M metagenome (GOLD analysis project Ga0302126, IMG submission 203108) | Marine microbial communities from Western Arctic Ocean, Canada - CB4_20m | ecosystem: Environmental > Aquatic > Marine > Oceanic | place: Canada: Western Arctic Ocean | collected 2017-09-24 | reverse complement strand
TTATAGTGTGTGTGTGTGTGTGTGTGTGTGTGTGTATATATACACAACAACAACAACAACAACAACAAATCGAACACGGCTTCGAATGGCGGCTGATTGATGCTGAAGAAAAAAAAACTTACGTCTGAATCATATTCTTCCTCTTCATCATCATCTTCTTCTGATTCTATTTCCTCTAACTCCTCCTCCTCCTCCTCCTCTTCCTCTTCCTCTTCTTCTTCTTCTTCTTCTTTTGATGGTTTCTTTTTACTTCCAGCACCCATAATTTTGTTTATGTTCTTTTCTTCCTCTATTAAACGAACTTTCGCGTGCTAGTGAATGATTGAATGGGGTTGGAAAAAGGATGAGTTTCTTCCTCTACCTCAAACTGTTGCTAAACCCTAAATTGCCCTACACAAAAAAAATCAAATGATGAAACGTTTTTGACGACGGTTGATTCGCTCAATAAAGGACGACGACGTCTGCCAGCAGTACGCGAGAACTAAACTCGAAGAAGTGAAGGAACAACTTTAAAAAGTGTCTTAACATAATAATATTTAGCTTTTTTAGTGGTGTGATAAAAAACGTACGCGATAATATAATAATATACCAATGTATGTTTTATATTTACGTAGTTAATTAATTACTTAATTATGATGAAGACAACGCTTACGCAAACGACGACGATCATGAATGAAGCAAGAAGAAGAAGAAGAAGAAGAAGAAATAACAACGAGCGCAGTAAGTCATCGATTGATTGTTCCTCGTCCTCCAGCGGTTCATCGTCGTCGGAACGAGAAACAGTCACACAAAGAATGAACAGAAGGAAAGCGTTAATAAGTAGTAGCGTAACATCTGGACTGATGCTGTTTCAGAGTAATAATGATATGAACATCAAAGAAGCGAACGCGTTTATTGATTTACCATCTAGATTACATAACCGATACTTCTTAGTACGGCATGGCGAATCTACGTTAGATGTGAGGAATCAAATACTATCGAATCCTTCGTACAAATACGATACGACTTTCGGTTTAACCGCCAAAGGCGTACAGCAAATTCACGAAGCCGCTAGGATAATTATAGAAGAATATGATGGAAGTCCATCGTGGCTCTATACGTCTAACTTTCAACGATCTTTCCAATCCGCGCTTTGTATGCGCGAAGATCTCGGCTTGCTATTTTCAGAAGTGCGCACGGAGTTTAGCGGTTTATTAGATCCTAGAAAGATGGGTGCTTTAGATTTTGAAGATCAATCGAATTGGAACGATGTTTGGGAAAACGATATAAAAGATCCTTTATCAACACCGCCACCGGTGAAAGATTCTTTACAACCATCCGCTTCGGTCGAGTCAGTGAGAGACATATATAGAAGAACTTTAGAGGCGTTTACGCGCTTAGAAGCGACTTATTTTGGTAGCGATATCGTCTTGGTCTCTCATCAAGACACGTTGAGTTGCTTTTGTGCTGCGTTATACGGCACGGAACTAGGACGTCATCATATCGATTACCCTTTCGAATTAGGACAAGTGCGATGCGTCGATTTGAGTGCAGCACCAGCAGAAAATAGTCGCATTAATCCGATCGATTTACAAGGCGAATACGCCGTCGGCGACAGATCTCGATATTTATAAAAACAAATTACTAGTATTATTATATATTTCTAAAAATTGATTTGCGCGGCTACTACGTTTTGGGTAATTTTCGCTTCTCCAGCAATTTTTGTTTTCGTCAATAATATTTTTGCCTTTGCTATTAATCTTGAAACGTCCAGCTTCATATGAGGCAATTTTGTGCTCAACTGCAGCAAATCGTCGTAGTTCTTACAAGCGAAAACACTACTTCGCAACTCTAAAAATGCAGCGCAAACGACGTGTAAAAATAAGCGACCGCCGCCTACTGTTAAAACATCATCGTATATATCTACATCGCCGTCGAATTGAGAGTTGTTTCGTTCTTCTTGCACTGCTGCAGCTGCTGCCATCGCCCTGGCCTGTACCGTAGGTAAAAAATCCCTTGTGGCCATTAATACATCCCAGAGATAAATTGTATCTCTAACTTCTAATTCGCGAGACATTAACACGACCACGGCACGAAACAAGTGCATACAATTTTCACTTTGTATTAATTGCATATGTTTAAAGAGTGGTCTGTCGCACAAGGAAATTATAGTAGACAACGCGAGCAATCGTTCTGAAATACCACCATCTGAGTGATGAGCGTGTCCAGAGATTATGAAGTGACTACGAAACGAGCCGGATACAAAATTCGTGAAGCACCAAAAAGCTTCCGATTCGTCCACGCAGTCTCTAAGAAATCCCGCCGCTATATCGTTCATGCCTTGACAATATCCAACATTATGGTCGTACAAAGTAAACGCCTCTAAAATCTTACGGCATCTTTTTATTTGTGCTAATTCCCATTTGCTAATTTTCTTCATCGATGCTGTTACTTCTCTATCATCATCATCATCACTCTTATTATTATTATTATTATTATTATTATTTTTAAAATTTAAATTGTCCTCCGATTCTGATTTCGACATAGCTTCATACGTCGCCGCGAATTCTCCATAAACGAAATGTGTTCGCGGAGCATCTCCGCGTATGACCGCTGCCGCTTCCGTGAAGACTCCCAAATCTCTCGGCGGCAAGGAGTCTTTCCACACTTTTCCCGATTTCATCATCAACTCTAATTCTCTGCATCTTTTTCTTAACGCGACATATTTCTTTCGTCTCTCTTCTTTCTGTTGTTGCACTTCGACGGCTGAATCGTTCGCTTCTCTCATGTTCAGAAGAAACGGCCAAACGTCTTGTCTCAAAGATCCTTCTATCCCGCCTTCGATGATCATCTTCCTCGTAAGCTCTGGGTTTATGATTCTTCCATCTTCATCTTGAGCCCTGTTAAACCAATAGTCAACGGTCAACATTTTCTTCTCTCTTCGTTTTCTCATTCGTTTATTAATAGTATTCGTTGCACTTTTGCCGATGTAAGAAAATATCGAAGAATGTGGGGACGACGTCGCGTTATAATTAATTGCACCAGCAGCTGTTATCACTAAAGCAACAATCGCAGCTGAAGCAGCGAAGAATGTAGAGGAAGAAGAAGTGGCAGTATCGCTTCTGCGGCTGTTATCTCCCATTTTAACAGTATTGTTTATTATTGTCCAGTCTCATATTAATCACTTTCACTTTGTGACGTAAAACAGTTATTATTTTTATACTTGTATAATAATAAAGTAGTGCCTTCATGTCAGCATATATGTATACGTAGTATATATATCAGAACGACGGCAAAGCTAACCGATAGATGATTATGAAAAACACGTGTGCTAATGAACAGACATTAAGAACTAATTATCATTATTATTATTATCGTCGTCGTCGTCATAATCGAATAAGTGCATCATCAACAACAACAACAACAACAACGAAAACGAAAACGAAAACTACAAAACAAGTCGGTTGGGATGGGAAAGATTTTAATACTAATAATAATAATAATAAGACAATAGAAGAACTAATTTGGACGTTCTCAAAGCTAGAGATTGAAGAAATCGATCATGCCTTAGAGCACTTCAAACAAAAAAGAATTAACATAATTGATATGGATGAATTTGACTTCCCACTCTCGAATAATTTTAAAGAAAAGCTTCGAGTAATGAGAGAAGATTTGATTCATGGACGAGGATTCGCAATACAGAGAGGGATTGAAGTAGATAAATATTCGAGAAATGATTTATGCGCCATTTATTACGGCATAGGTATTCATCTAGGACAACCTGTCTCACAAAACAAACTTGGTCACGTGCTCGGTCACGTTTTCGATTTAGGAAAAGACGCTAATGATCCATCGGTGAGATTGTATACAACGAACGCGGCGCAACCGTTTCATACAGATAGTGCGGATTTAGTCGGCTTACTTTGTATTCAAAATGCATCTTTCGGTGGTGACTCGCAATGGTGTTCATCAGTGCGCTGCTTCGAAGAAATATATAGAGAAAGAAAAGATTTAGCAGAAGTTTTAATGAAACCATTTCACGTTTCAAGGAAAGGAGAAATTCCAGAGGGAATGAAAGCGACTTATGAAATTGCCATCTTTCATAGATTAGTAGAGGAAAATATCGTCTTAGGTATTTATGATCGATCATTTATTGTAGCAGCTCAAAAAATTGCAGGCACACCGAAATTGACTGCAAAACAAATCGAAGCGCTAGACTATTTAGATGACAAATGTTTGAAGTTAAAGATTGAAATGCGACTAGGAAAAGGTGATATTCAATGGTTACATAATCACACAACCTTTCATGCGAGAAGTGCGTTTCAAGATGAAATAAATTCTCAATCTCGGCGGCATCTATTAAGATTATGGTTATCGCCACCCAATTCTATTAAATTACCCGATGCATTTGCGACGAGGTTTAACACGGTTGAAGTCGGTTCGAGATTTCGGGGCGGTATTCGTTTAAATAAGGCACAAAAATTAGTATGCGCGCTGGAACCTGAATAATATTTATATAACGGTAATTATATAAAGAAGTTATTCGTTTAAATAAGGTACAAAAATTAGTATGCACGTTGGAATAATAATGATATACAATATAAAGAAGCTATAAAGAAGTTAACGATGATTATTATACCCAATATATACTTTTCATATAAATCACAAGTTTTTATATATAGTTTTTAAGTGCTAAGTTTTTCTAAATCCAACAAGCTAATATATCAATAATGTGTGTGTTTGTGTGCTTTATTATTTTTTTTCTTCTCCGACCGCACGCGTATAGATATCTTGTTTTGCGTGTCTCAACACTGGCTTAATCAACCCTTTTGCGACCAAGATAGCAATACCCTTTCTGGCTAACGAACACGTAATTCTCAAACGATCACACAAGATGGACACGGTGATCATTTTGTATTTCGGAACCTCGGCGAGCAACTTATCATAAGTAGATTGTTCAAACAAGACTTGGTTTTGCGCCTTGTCCTTGGATTTTTGTTTGGACCACTTCTTCTTTTTGGCTTTACCCCCGGCGGCAGCTTTCGCTAACTTCGCGGCCTTTGACTCTGGAGCTTTCGGCGGCATCTGTGTTTGTTCACGTTTATTATTATTTGAAGAATATTGTCAGTATAAAGGAGGATAAATTATGTTGTTGTAAAAGTAAAAGTAAGAAGCATTCAGCAGCAGCAGTAGCAGCAAATGCTGTCCTTGAGCCCACCGCAGCACTCTACACGCGACCGAGAATCAAAGAAGCGCGAGAGATTGAAAAAATCCGCGCTCGGCTTTTATAGTACATATAAACACTATCATCGATCTATATCATAAAACAACCAATAACAATCGTGTCTAAACGATGCATTTATTGCCCTAAACTTCGATAGAATCGTTCGCATCACTTCCAATACTCGCCCTTGGTATACACTCGTGATTTTTTGAAACCTAAACGATTTCCGCGTACGCGAAAACAAAAAACGAATTCATATCTATTTGATGATATTCACGCGAAGTTAGATAATCATCGCGAACGCAATAATATAATGCATTTCACTAATACATATCTAAATCATCTTCCCTAAACAACAACGATCACATTCGTGATTTGCATACCTTTTAATATCTCTTTTTGTGAAGATTTTGAGAGTGACTTTGATGCTCGAGGGTGCTTTTTTTAGCCCTCTCGGCTTCATGAGCATCACAGAGGGGAAAAATTCAGAGCAAAATCAGCTTATGATCATAGCCTAACAGCCAGCATCAGCACCTTGCCATCTTCAACAACAACACGCACTAACGGCATTTCAAACATACTTTTATTACTATTTAATATAATAAACTTATATTAACTACTACTATCGAAAGAAAAAAACTAAACGAAGAGAGAGAGAGAGAGAGGGATCAAACATAAATATCGCGCGTATACTTGAACGATGAATACGTTTTTCTACTCATCAATTTTGTTTCTCTTGACGATAACCTCTTCAAATGCGATCCGCGACGTTCGACGACATGAACGACTGAACGTTGTCGACGTCGGTTCAAAATTATCGACGACGACAAACGAAATTGAAGACGCGTTCGATGCTTGGTCAGTCAAATTCGAAAAGGAGTTCCCATCGAAGGCAGAAAAGTTGGAACGATTGAAAATATTCTCAGAAAACTTCGTGTTCGTCCTCGAACATAACGCTAAATACGTGTTAGGGAAAGCCTCTCACTACGTTGAATTGAACAAATTTGCAACGCATACGAGGGAAGAATACAGAGAATTACTCGGTTTCAAGAAAGTGTTAGCGCTCGAGAAACAAAAGAAGATGAATAATGATAATACCGTTGTGAAAGTCTGGGAATACGAAGGCGTTCAAGCTCCCGAGGCGATCGATTGGGTCGACGAAGGTAAAGTCACCGCTCCTAAAAATCAAGGTAGTTGTGGTTCATGCTGGGCGTTTTCGACGACTGGCGCAGTTGAGGGAATAAACGCTATTCGAACTGGTAAACTTGTCTCGCTCTCTGAACAAGAATTGGTATCGTGCGCTCGAGAAGGCGGCAATCAAGGGTGTAACGGCGGATTAATGGATAACGCATTCGAATGGATCGTTGAAAACGGCGGTATTGATAGTGAAAACCAATATCGATATAAAGCATCTTTTGACAACTGCAAGACGAGAAAAACCTTACTGCACATGGCTGTCATTGACGGATTCACTGACGTACCAACAAACGATGAATCTGCGCTTAAAAAAGCAGTTTCTCAACAACCCGTATCCGTCGCAATCGAAGCTGACCAACGATCGTTTCAATTATATGGTGGTGGTGTATATCATGCCGATGATTGCGGAACACAGTTAGATCATGGTGTCTTGGTCGTTGGTTATGGTATCGATCATAACAGCTCGAACGTCGTGATCCCTGGCGCGACGAAGAAGTTTTGGAAAATTAAAAACTCTTGGAGTGAAAGTTGGGGAGAAAATGGTTACATAAGAATTGCACGCGATGTGAAAGATCCTTCTGGGATGTGTGGCGTAGCCTCGATGGCTTCTTATCCTAACAAAGCAAAACTTTCGTAAATTTAACTTCTTCCTTTCTCTTTTAGCTCGCCTTCTTTGTCTTTGGCGGCGAGTTTGTTTGTTTAAAAAGTGTTGTTGTTTAATGTTTAATGTTGTTGTAAGTTTGAAAAAAAGGGGATGGGATGCGCGTCCATGCTTGTGATTGTGTTGTAAATATAAAATTTTATCAAGTCAGATATACAATCTCTATTATTATTTAATGAACATTCACGGAACTAAAAAACGCGTTCCTTTTTCTTGTGAATCCATCTAGTTTTTTACTGCAATATGAAAAGAGAGAGAGGCAAGAGTAAGAAAAACGTGTTTGTGTTGCAAGAGACAAAAAAAAATTTATATTCTCTCGCGCGGCGCGTTCGTCGATCATCATCTAAGTATGCTCTGAAGGATCCATTGGTTATTTCGTAAGCTCATATATATAAATCGCCACGAGCACTTCGCAGTGCGAGTTTCATCATTGCAAGGTAACAAAGACAGAATTTAAAAGAAATGAAAGGCATCAGACCTATCGATCACTTACATTTCACGACGCTTAAGCGAAGTGTGTTCAATATTAGCATGGTTTTGTACATCATCGCCTTTCAATTCTTTTTTTAAATAACAAATCAAAAACATCAAACGCGAAAGAAAAACACGCGACCGAGAGAGAAAACGTCGTACCAAAAGTCAAGTGTGCAATTAATCGATCGATCGATCAACACACGGTATATATATATACACGAATTAATCGTCCAAGAGCATATCCAAGTTTCTCGAAATCAACCCATGCATTTTATCGCTCTCGATCTCGGCCTCTTTCATTCTCCTAATCTCGTCGTTCTCTACCCACTGTAACCCTCTCAACTCTATAGTTTCATCTATGTCTCCCATTAAGACGACGTTTTCGCCTCTGACGATGTATAATCCTAAAGGGACGTCTGAGTAATGCGTGCCTACTATCATCCTCTCCACTGCGTTCTCTAACACGATATTCGCGAATTGATCGAACGATCTTAAGACGCCTACTATGTTCGAGTTATCTCTCAAAACGACTAAGATTTTCTTATCAATATCTTCCACTAACGATGCTACGGCTGAGAGTTGCCAAGAATCGGTCATATTATTTCAATCAATCGCTCGAATTGATTAATTAATTAACTCTCTCTCTCTCTCTCTCTTACTCTTCTCTATTCTCTTACTCGTCTTCTCTTCTCTCTCAAACTCTCTCGATCTCTCAATACGAAAAACAACGCGGCACGGTAGTATAGCCGCTTTTCTTCTGATGCCGTGTTCTGCTTCTGATGCAAAATCGTTTTATAAGAACGAAAACTCGAAAACACCGTTTTACAGTTTTACAGCGTGATGAGAGCGTGTTTTATTTTTTATCATCAACGCATCGGCACAAAAAAGCCCATCATCAGTCAGTATCGATATCAGCAAACACACTAATAAAGTAATAATACGAGTAATAAAGAAGGCCGAACGGCCATCGGCACCGCTTCAAAAGAGCGCGCGCGTGAATAAATAAATAATTATTAACTAAATTATGAAACTAACTGTGATGTCCAACGACGACGACGACGATTTTGGAGAGTTTGAAACATCAACAACGATAAATACAAAAATAGTAAGTACCACGACGAAAAGTACTACTATTAAGAAACCATCGTCATTACTATCAACAACGGCTGCTTCTTCTTCGTTGGATTTTGTATCATTATCTGATGAAGAGTTTCATTCAGCAGTAGCCTCGGCGTTCGGATTGAACAAAAACACTAACGTAACGAAGACGACGAATGAAACAGAACCAACGACAACGACACAAACTGATATTGACGATAATAAAGCGAAGGAGGAAACAAAAGTAGTAGCAATAGTAGAAGAAGAAATAATAGCACCAACGACGACGACGGAAACAAAAAGAATAAGCGTTGCGGAAAGAATGAAAATGTTCGAGCAACCGCGTCAGCAACGAGACGCGTTTGCGGATTTTGCCGATTTGACCATAGCAAGTTCTTCAAACAACAAAACCGAATCGGTTGCTGCACCTACAATATCGCTCTTGTAAAGTATAGATAATATAGTAATAGTTATAGTAAGTTTTTTTCTAGTTTATTAATACGCGTTTTCTGAAAAGCTTCTCTCTCTTCTCGCTCGCAATTTTTTGCAAAAGTAATGTATGCTGTTCAATCAGCGCAGTAAATTCATCGTTACTTTCCTGTATTAACCTTCTCCACTCTGCAGCCTCTTTTGCGTGAAAAGTCTCTTGCGCTCTCAATTTAATCTTCAATTCTTCTCCTCCTCTGGCTTCTCTCGCCATGGCATCCAACGCGTCTAAATCGACAATTTGACCAAATTTTCGCATTTGGACATCTATTTCTTTAGCTTCCAAGTCGCGCTCTTTCGCTTCTTCCTCTTTTCTTTCAATCTCTAACGCCACGAATTGCTTTTTTAACTCTTGCTGTGATTTTTTTAGCAATGAGATATCTACATTAAGATGTTCAATCTCATACTTTAACTTTTCGATATCCGAACGCGCGAAAACTAAACCGTTATGGGAAGATCCCAACTTCACGGTCGAGATACCGGTGTGAGTCAAGTCAACATCGAAGTGGAGAATTTCATGCGTTTTCAACGTGATATAGATATCCAATCCATTTAAATCTTCTTGTTTCTTCTTCTCGAAAGCTTCAATCTCTGTGATTATTTCTTTCAATGACGCGGCAGCATCTTCCATTTCCTTTCTTCTTCCATCTAGAAACATCTTTGCTTCCTCAGATTCTTTCATAGCTTCGGTTTTAGAATCTTCAAGCTCTCGACGTTTCGATCGAAGATTTAATACTCTCTCGTATATTTCTTCTTCGCAACCGATGGGGCATTTTTCCAAGTCATTATATTCAACATCGCGCATGAAAATTTTCAAGAGTTTCGCTCTCGGCGCTCCAGGAGGTAAACTATTTTCGTAAACTTTCGTTAAATTCTGCAAAGCGTTATTAGCGTCATTCAAAATGCTCTCGCGTTCTTTAAAGCTTTTTGCACTCTTCTTCACTATGATTTTATTCGCTCGCATTAATTCTTCCGCTGCTTGGAGCTTTTTTTCCAAAGCTTTATTATCAGCGTCGTGTTTCTTTTCGATAATTTCAAGTTCGCGCTCGACGATAAACCTTTGCAATTCGAGAGCTTTGCACTTTCGTGCCGCTATCGCTTTTGAAAGAGACAATTCGCGTAATTTCTCGTTGAACACTTTGTCATTTAGTGCTGAGCTTTCGGTTTTCAACGCTTGAAACTTTGCATTGAATGTGACTTTTATTTCTCGAATTTTCTCATTAACTTTGTTCAATTCTACTTCCTTCAATTCCACGATTGCTCTTTTCTCTTTTACTACCTTTGCTGATGGGTCTGATTTAAGCGGAAAATCACTAATCTCATTCCGAGCATTAATGATTTCTACATCCTCTTCGATATTCATTTCGGAAGCGTCGATCGGTCTAGTGAGCTCGAACGCAGCCATCTCCTCAGCGCGTTTTTGACGTTCTATTCTCCGTATTTCCTGAGACGTGAGGTCGCTCTTTTCTCTTCCGCTCTCATCGTAAACGTCACTTACCCTTGGCGCTTCAACGTTTGACATAATTGTTGAAGTTTCATCGGAGAGAATAGAAGCATTTCCAGGTGGCACGAACTCATCGAACATATTCTTGCCTTCGATATCCTCGTCGTCATCCATAAAATCATCTTTCGCGACCATTTTCAAACTGAACGATTCGCACGAAAATGTACATCTATTCTCTCCATCTCCGTTGTTACTTTTATCAAAACGCGCGTGTAATTCTTCGCGATGTGCCTCTACTCCATCATAGTACCGACTTTCTAATCTTTTCAAAACTAACTCAGCCTTTTCGAGTCTCCAAGCCATTTCTCTCTCTGCGCGTTCGATGTTCCTTTCGGTCTTATTTTCGATATTTCCAAGAAGATCGGCGTCTACCTCAAACGCGGATTCAGGAAGGGATTCATCGTTAGAAAGCTGTTTATTAGCTTCGACTAACGACTTGAAATCTTTCCGAAGCTCGTTCAATCTCTCCATGCAGCGATTTTTAGTCTTCTCTGCGTCCTTCGAAATCTGCAACTCTCTCGCTAACGTTTTCGCTCGCTGCAAAGATGGAAATTCGTCAATTTCGATATCCTCGGCTATTCCTTTTCCATAATCTACCAAAACATCGCTCTTCTTTTCTAATAATTCCGATTCCGATCCCGATTCTTCTTTTTTATTAATGGGAGATGCGCTATTTGATCCCAGATCAAATAAAAGCAGAGATCCATCTTCGCTAGCACTTACAAGAAATCGATCGTCGTACGTAATAGCCACTCCAGTAATTTTCGATACGTGAACCTCCTTCTTTTCTATCCAATCTTGTTGTTGATGTTCTTCTCCTTCTTCTTGACATCGAATAGAAACGGAACCATCCGCAAAACCTTGAACTTGAAATCTTCCAGAGTTAGAGGTATGCGAGCAAAATACTTCATCTTTTATTATTGACGTCGTTTGTTTGCCCATCGAGACAAAACTCGCCTCGAGCTCAAAAGTATCTCCAGCAGCACTGCCAGTCTTTAGTAATTTTGTCGAAACGAGCTTGATTGGTTCAGCTTTTTCAAAGTAAACGTTAACTCTGTTATTAGTGGTATATGTAGTATCGGTATCTGATGTATCGTATTCAATGCGCTTTGGAATTTTATCAAGTTGAACGAAACCAATCGGTTTGAGCTTTCCTTTTGCTTCAACGTCAAACAAAAATATCGTCTTGTCTTTCGAAGCAGTTGCAAACTTAGATCCATCTGAATTCCAATCGATTGAAACTATCGCATTCGTGTGCGGCTTTACACTCTCTAACACTTTAAACGCCGTATCTGTTCTAAAGAGCACTCGAACGACGCCGTCTGCAAAACCTACTAAAACCAAACGCGAGGACGTATCGACTTTTTTTGGAAAGACTTTCAAAACAGTTCCGCTCGCGTGAAATCTAGAGGTAAAGAGAAGCTTTCGTTCAGAGTATTCGTAGCAACGCACTGTTTTATCATGGCCGGTAGTGAAAAAATGCGTGCTTAAGAAGGAAACGTCGCAACCTGTAATTGCTCCAGAATGCGCTTGAAAAATATCTCGCGATTTTCCGTTTGAAAGATCCAATTCGAGTAAACTGCCATACGCGTTCTGTATGATGCACTTATTATTATTGCAATTTAATGCAGTTTCATCAAAGTCGGTCATGAGCAAGTTTGTAGAGTTTACAAAGCTACCGAGATGATATTCAAAAATCGGTTTGATTTTCTGAACGAACGAGTTCTCGGGCGTGCGCACGATATCCCAGATTGCATCCGCATCCCATGCCCGAACAAATCCATCTTCTCCCGTAGTAAGGAGCTGCAGATATTGCTTTCCGTCATCAGCGTGCGATGATGAAACAACTTTGCGTAAATTCATGGAATTGATCGTCCCATCGTGACACATAATATCTTCATCGATACAAAACTTTGTCTCAATCATACCGCCGCTCCACGCCAATATCGAACCGGATGTCGTCCCGCTGAGAGTTATTTTACCATCGTCTGATTCGCACGTTGCGCAAATATCTGATAATGGCTCTGCACCAAACTTCCCGAGCGATCCATGTAGTTTCAATCCAGTAAACGTATCTGCCATTTTCCAAAACCGAACGTGACTGGTCCCCCACGTCGTAAGCTGTCCGCTCACGAATGGAGAAAATGATAAACCGTAAATTTCTTGCGAGAACGCTTTACAGCGTAAGATTGAACATTCGTTTTCCCAATCCCACACAGTCAATACGTAATCTGGGGCGCTCGAGACCGTTGCGAGCATTGTGCCATCGGGTGAGAATTTCCCGAGCGCATATTTCGATTTCGCGCCTCCAACAAGTGTCTTCTTCAGCTCTAGGGAAGGATAGTCATATATATCAACGTTCGCCCCTGAGTCTTCTTCGTCTATTAATTTTTTGTTCTCATTATTAATAATCTTAGCAGTAGTAGTAGTAGTAGTTGTAGTAGTAGTATTCTTACTATTCCCTTCGCCAATGGCCATAAACGTTCTTTTTGGATTAATTGCAATCATTCCAATCTCGCGATTACTTCTTCGCGCGAGCATGAACGTATTACTAGTATTACTATTTTTATTTTTGTCCCCTACTACTGCTTCTTTTCGGATGTTTAAAAACTGGACCAAGTTTCCACAGGCGAACGCGAAAGTCGTATCAGAGCAGACGCAAGAGGCGTTATCGCGCCTTGAACTGTTTAAACCAAAGTTATGAATCAACCGTACGCGCCTGCTTTCATTCGTCAAATTATTCCTATCAGTATCGTTATCATCATCATCGATCATGTTCTCGTTTTTATTTAGATTTTAATAAAAAACTTTATTACTTTTATTTATTCTGGTCAAACTTTTTTGAAGAATTGCTGCTGCCAGCTGCTGCTGATGCTGGGTTTTTATTTTGATTTTGCTCTCTCTTTTCTGTCTTTCTGTATTCCTTTTCTTGCTTTGCTTTGCTTGTGCGTTGTGCCATGCATGGTCTATTTATATATCTCGACTATAAGTACTGCGTATGTCATTACAACCTCTCTCTCTCTCTCTCTCTTTGTGTGTTTCTTTACTCTCTCTACTCGCGCATAAATGAATTAATATAAATACATTATTTCATCAATTCGGCGTTCAACTCTGCTAAACGATCTTGCTGTTCTTGCGATTGACAACTCGCGATTGATTCTTTGATTTCGCCATTCATAAAGTTCTCGAGAGGGAAGTTTTTTTGTAGCCTATGGTCTGAAACTCTCGAATCTTTCCAATTATACGTACGAATCTTTTCCGATCTTGCGCCAGAACCGACTTGCGCTTTTCGCGCTCCTGCTATTTCCTTATTTCTTTCTTCTAACTGTATCTCGAATAATTTATTTCTCAAAATTTGCATAGCGCGTATGCGATTCTTCAATTGCGTTCTTTGCTCTGAGCAAAACACTCTGATTCCAGATGGTTTATGAAATAAATCAATAGCAGTTTCGACTTTGTTCACGTTTTGCCCACCAGCTCCTCCAGATCGAGCGGTTTGAATTTCCAAATCTTCATCTTTGATTTCGACTTCGACTTCGTCCGCCTCTGGCATCACGGCAACAGTCGCGGTTGATGTTTGAATTCTACCTTGTGCATCTGTCGCTGGAACTCTTTGAACGCGATGGACTCCTGCTTCCCATTTCAGTTGCGAATAAACACTATCGCCTTTAATTTCGACGACAATTTCCTTGAAACCTCCCATATCGCCCGCGTTTGAAGTCACCGTCTCCATTTTCCACCCTTCCATTTGCGCAAATCTCATATACATTCTGTGCAAATCTCCAACAAAAATGGCAGCTTCGTCGCCACCAGTACCAGCACGCATTTCTAACATAATGTTTTTAGAGTCTAATGGATCCGTCGGTAGAAGTGATAACGTAAGTTCGTCGACTAATTTTTCCGCCTCGTCCATTAAAGCCTCGGCTTCTTCTTTCGCCATTAAAACCATTTCATCATCTCCGGCTGCTTCTTTTGCCATAATCTTGGCTTCTTCACTCCCGATTACGCACTCTTTATATCTTTGATACGTTCTCACGACATCTTGTAAAGCCCCCATGGCCTTTGAGACTTTCTGGAACTCCTTCGAATCCGCTTGTACTGCTGGGTCCGCTAACTTTCCCATCAACTCTCTGTGCATTTTCTCATTAGCGTCGAGTTTTGCGACGAGAAAATCTGGTGCTGGACCTTCAACTGAAGCAGCTTTCGTTATCGTTATCATCATCATCGTACTTCTTTTTGTTCTTCTACTCGTTCTCATCATGAATTGTTCTTTTATTTTATCATTTATTGAATAACATTTACTGTTTATGTTATTATTATCACTATTACTATTATTTGTGTTAGTGCTACTATTCATCGTTATCATCATCTTCCTAGTCCTAGTCGCTCTGTTATTATTTATACTATTAGTAATATTAGTAATATTATTTCTTTTCATCGATGATGTAGAAGTACTTATCATCGTCATCGTCATTAATTAATTATAGTCTAGTATTCTCTCTCTCTCTCTCTTGTGTGTGTGTGTGTGTGTGTGTGTTTTGTTTTATCCACATCAATGAAAATAAAGAGAAAGAAGCACACAACCTGCTGAGCTGACTATGCTTGTCTATGCATATGGCATACTGTAAAAGAGCTCTAAAACCTAAAATTGGTCAACAAAGAAACAAAACTTATTGGGAGATTCATCATCATCATCGGTGGCGCTTCTGCTTTCGGCTTTACAGCAAGTATAATTATGGGAGATAATAATAATACTAATAATACTAACAACAACGACGACAACGAAAACGAAAACGATGTTGATGTTGATGACGATGATTCCGTTCCAACTGTTTCGTTAGAGTTATACGAAAACGATTTCAATAAGTTCGTCGAGTGTTTAGGTGAGTCGTACGAGAAATACGGGTTCGTTATTTTAGAAGATCATAGCGTATCGCTTGAAGAAATAGAGAGAGCGTTTGAGACCGCGAAGAAGTTCTTCTGTTCGTTAACGAAAGAACAGAAGGAGAAGTATTTCCTTCAAGGTCAAGGAGGGGCGAGAGGGTATACATCGTTCGGGAAGGAAACCGCTAAAGGGGCCTTGAAATCGGACTTGAAAGAGTTCTTTCATTATGGTCGAGATCTCAAATCAGTTGACGATGTCAATGTCAATGATGTCAATGATGTCAATGATGAGAAAAACAAAGATATTAATAATAATAATAATAATAATAATGATAATAAAAAGCTGCATAAATATTCTTCTTACATGCCGCCGAACGTTAAAGTCGAAGAAGTACCAGAGTTTACTGAATCAGCGAGAACTATTTTCTTAGCTTTAGATGAACTCGGGAACAAAGTTCTACAAGCTCTAGCGGTTTATTTGAAACAAGATAGATACTTCTTCGACGATAAAGTGGACGAAGGGAACTCAATATTAAGAATAATTCATTATCCGCCGATTGAGAAAGAATCAGCCGGTCACGTCAGAGCTGGAGCTCACGAAGACATAAATTTAATCACTCTTTTATTAGGCGCCGACGAGGGGGGATTGCAAATTTTACGAAAAGACGGGAAGTGGTTAGACGTGAACCCACCTCCAGGATGCGTTACTTGCAATATTGGAGATATGCTACAAAGATTAACAAATCACGTCTTACCATCGACGACACATAGAGTGGTGAATCCGCCAAACGAGCGAGCGCATATTCCGAGGTTTTCCATGCCCTATTTTCTACATCCCAATCCAGATTATGTAATCGAGACGCTAGAATCGTGCGTTTCGGAAGAACGACCGAATTTGTATCCCGAACCGATTTGTTCAGACGATTATTTACAGTTGCGATTGAAGGAAATCAAATTGAAGTAGTAATAATAATAATATTAATACTAAAATAGAACGAAAAAAGAAAGAGACAAATATGATAATAGTAGACTTGTAATAAAACAAATTATAGACAACACAGACGCCGCAAATAACTTATAAAGGAATTGGAAAGAGCCTATCATCATCTCTCGTCAAAATCAAGCGTTCGTTCGCGAACATATTCAAATATTCTTCAATCGTCGGCGCGCCGCTAAATTCCGATCGAAGCAACGATTCAAAATCATAAACCGAAGGGGGTTCTTCTTTTGATTTGATCTTAAGTAAATCTCGGGTAAGATTTACGCACGTCTCAATCATGGTCGCTCTCGTAACTCTTTCATCTTGTTTTCCTCCTTCGTCGTCGTCGTCATTGAAATTTTCTGTCGATGGCGATTCAGATCGATCGTCGCCATCTCCTCTTTCTTCCTCTTCGTTGCACTGTTCGTTTTCTCCCGCAAACCTTACTTTTTCTACTTCTTGTTCCTGCTGTTGATGTTCTTGTTCTTGAGATGATTTGTTGGTAACTACTTTTGATTGATAATCGCGAAAATGTCCATCTAAATTAAGTATTTTTTGAACGCTTAAAATCTTCGAGAGCGAAAACATCGCTCCTTCTCCAACGAATTCTTCCAAGCGACTGAGAAAGTTTCTGACATGTCCAGTTGAAGATTCAATTAGCGCGCATATCAGGCGAGGAGATTCGGTGTAATAAAAAGCTCTTCCCGTCTCTCGTGAACCGTTTATTCTGCTATGGGAAAGTATTTTCTCATCAAAAGTTTCTTTTACGTTTTCAATACTTTCTTCTGTATTGTCAGAAATCTTTGCAAGTAAAAGCACTCGAATCGGCACGTCCGACGGTTCGTGATTAACCAATTCTCTTTTCTTCATATCTTTCTGAACTATATTGAGAAGTGTGTTTGTCATTTCATCTCTATCTGTCTTCAATACTACCATGCTATTTATTTATGTAGTTTTTTTCAGTCAAACGCGAAAAAATTTGCGGTGCGCTATTTTTGTTGACCATCTCTATTTCTTGGAACAAAATATACACGATCTTGCGATTTCTGATTCTTTAAAGAACCGAAATAAAATACGTCTCCTAAAATATCACCAAAATCAGATTCGTACATTGTATATATTTGACCAGGAAACAGAAGCTCAGAGTGAGCTAAGTTTGTATTCAGAATAAATAACTTCGTTTCCGAAGACAAACCGGAGGAGAGCCATAAAATGTTTCTTCTGAACATTTTTTCTCGATCGAATTCAATTGAAGAACAGTTTTGACAGTAGCCTAACTCGATATCAAAATGTTCCTCATCAAAGCGGCAATACTCCATTGCGTGAAAGAGCAATCCAATCGTGTTGTTCTCTCGCGAATAAAAAAGATGTGCGTGGAACAAATCAAATCGCGAAAGCGTGAATTCAGTATTTTCGGCAATTTGTTCAAACAAATAAGCAATATATTTGTTCGTCTTCCTACATCGCCATCTTCGAGCAAGTTGGTAATTATTGTCTTCGCCCGATCTTATTCGAGAAGAAGTTACCAAAGAGCATTTTTGAGCGTAGGAGTTTTCGACCGTCGGTATCGCTTTCGCGCGAAATGTCAACTCTGAAAGAGCGGTTAAATTTAAGAACGATTTAGGTGGATCCTCGCAAGCTATTTGTTCACATCCAGATGGCGTTGTTGTCGTCGTTGTTGATAATAATTCTCGAATTAATGTTCGTGCTGCTTGCTGTCGTCTCTCTTCGTCGTAGCTCGTTTCAATAGTTGCATCAATCACCCCGACTGTATGTGATGACGATGATTTCACAGCCTCCTGCTTGTTATTATTATTTGTTCTTCTTCTGAAGCCTTGATTGATCGATGATTGTGATCCTGTCAGTGAAAGTTCGTTGCACAAGGTGAAACAATAACCACTCATAAACTTTAAGTAAACTAACTTTTACCTAACTACCTCTGTCTTTTATTATATTATTCTGTAATATATATACCTATATATATATATATAGAGAGAGAGAGAGAGAGATTAATTAACTATCATCCGTGATCTATATATTTTCGTTGTTCACTGTGTACTAACCATTTAACACAGCACTGCGCCACTGATATTACGATATGAAATTATTATTATTATTTACATGATCAGCCATCAGCAGTCTTCCCATCAAGCAGCATCAAAGAGTAGCAAAAGCAAAACAAGGCAGCAGTAAAAGCAGCAAAAGAAACACGCATCAGCAGTCAACAATAAACTTTTTTCGTGCCACTTTTTTCTCTTCTTCCGTCTTCTTCAGAAATAGTTAATATAGTAATTATCGCAGACAACTATTGCACGACCATAACAACAACAACAACAACAACAATCATGGAAAGTGCTTTGCGAGAGATTTCTTCAAACCTGAATCGATCAGAGATCGATAGGATCATCCTCTATAAGAAACTCGTCGACGATAAGTTAGTACAATCGACTGATGAGACGACGAGGACGGTCTCAGACCTGAAACTATTCATCGCTGAAGTTCTTATTAACAGGACGAGAACGACGGATCATGATCACGATAATACTATCGATAATAATAATAATAATAATAATAATAACACTTCTT
>Ga0302126_10000842_pt1 | contig 19084 bp, 15 predicted proteins | sample CB4_20m_MG_FD_203108 | JGI IMG/M metagenome (GOLD analysis project Ga0302126, IMG submission 203108) | Marine microbial communities from Western Arctic Ocean, Canada - CB4_20m | ecosystem: Environmental > Aquatic > Marine > Oceanic | place: Canada: Western Arctic Ocean | collected 2017-09-24 | reverse complement strand
CGCGATCTTTCTTACTGCGCTAAGCCTCAACCTGTTCGCCACTTGGCTGCGGGCGCTTTCCGATCCGGTGCAGCGCTGGCGCTGGTTGTTAGGGAAAAAAGTAGCTGTGGCCGTAATGAACGGCACAGGCGGGCCGGAGCATAGGACATGAGCGATCAGTTATTCAAAACTGTGGCCCCGTTACTTGAAGTCGACAACCTGTCCGTCGAGTTTCAAACGATGGAAGGAGTGGTTCGCGCTGTCACAGGCCTCAGCTATGCCGTCAAGGCGGGCGAGACCATTGCAATTCTGGGCGAGTCGGGCTCGGGCAAGAGCGTCAGCGCCGAAGCGGTCTTGGGCATTATCGATGCGCCTGCCGGACGCATTACTAGTGGTACAATTAGGTTCAATGGTCAGGAATTGTTGCGGATGTCGCCAAAGGAGCGAAGCAGGATCAACGGCGAACATGTCGCCATGATCTTTCAAGACGCTCTTGCCGCCCTCAATCCCTCGCAGACGGTTGGTGATCAGATTGGCGAAATGTTTCGCTTGCATCGCGGAATGGGGCGTCGCGAGGCCTTTATGCGAGCCATCGAACTGATGGACAAAGTCAGGATACCAGCGGCGGCCCAGCGCGTACATGCCTACCCCCACGAATTCTCGGGCGGCATGCGGCAGCGTGTCATGATCGCAAGCGCCATCGCGCTCGATCCGGAAGTTTTGATTGCTGACGAACCGACAACCGCGCTTGACGTGACCGTCCAGGCTCAGATCATGGAGCTGCTCGGAGAACTGCAGTCAGAGGGCAACATGGGTCTGGTGCTGATCAGCCATGATCTGGGTGTCGTGGCCGATGTTGCCGACAGAGTACTTGTTATGTATGCTGGACGCGCCGTGGAGCAAGGCACTCTGCGCGAGGTCTACCGTACTCCGGCTCATCCCTACACCGCCGGCCTGATCAACTCAATTCCGCGGCTGGACCGTCCAAGTCACCGGCTGCAGCCGATCGAAGGGACGCCACCGAGTCCACATACCACTATTGCCGGTTGCCCGTTCCACCCCCGCTGCCCCTGGCGTATCAAAATCTGTACTGAGGCGCTTCCGGCGATGGAGCAGATTGGGGCGCATGGCCCGGATCGAGCCAGTGCCTGCCATCGCAAGAATGAGGTTCTTTTGCATGTCTGAGACACACGCAGATGCGGAACCATTGTTAGCAGTAAACGGATTGACCAAACACTTCACGCAGCGTGGCGGCCTGTTTGGCGAGCAAAAGCTGGTGCGCGCGGTCGATGGCCTGAGCTTTGACCTGCACGAAGGGGAAACGCTTGGGCTTGTCGGCGAATCCGGCTGTGGCAAGTCTACATTGGCGCGCACGCTGATGTGCCTCACCCCTGCCACAGGCGGCAGCGTGCGTTATCGCGGTGCAGAAATTCTCACATTCGATTCCCGGCAAATGCGGAACCTCCGGCGTGACATTCAGGTCGTGTTCCAGGATCCATATTCGTCGCTCAGTCCACGCATGTCTGTCCGGCAGATCATTTTCGAACCGTGGGAGGTGCATCCCGGCATTGTCCCTAAGCAGGATCGCGAGCGACGCCTAAAGGAATTGCTTGAACAGGTCGGCCTGCCTGCAGAAAGCAGCGGGCGATATCCTCACGAATTTTCGGGCGGCCAGCGCCAACGGATCGGAATCGCCCGCGCGCTGGCAATGAATCCGCGAGTCATCATCTGCGACGAACCGGTATCGGCGTTGGACGTTTCAGTTCAGGCCCAGGTGATCAACCTTCTTGAGGACATTCAGAAAACGACCGGCGTCGCCTATTTGTTCATTGCCCACGACTTGTCCGTTGTGCGTCACCTGTCTGATCGCGTCGCAGTCATGTACCTTGGAAAGATTGTCGAGATTGGGCCAGCAGAGGAAATATTTTCGAATCCGACGCATCCGTACACAACGGCATTGCTGTCTGCAGTACAGTCACCAGATCCCGACGCAGATCGCTCCGGCCGGGTCATCCTGTACGGCGATGTTCCAAGTCCTGTCAATCCACCTTCGGGTTGTCGCTTTCGCACGCGCTGCTGGATGGCCCAAAGCATCTGCGCCACGCAGGAACCTGTTCTTGGCCCGCACCCGGACACAGCCGGGCTTTCCGCGTGCCACTTCGCAGGTGTCAAAGATGATCGGAACGCCTGACACGGGCACGCCGTTGGCGTTGGCGGAACCGTCCGGAGCTTGCACTGGGGTACACGAAAACCCTGCTCGCGCAGGTGCATTAGGAGAAAATGATGGCAGGTTTTGAAGAGATAGTCGTGGTAGTTACCGGGTCCAGCGGAATTGGATTGGGAGCAGCTCTGCACTTAGCCAGCGAAGGGGCCAAGGTTTATGTGTGCGGCATCGACGGCCCGACAAATGATACAGCACGTCAGTAGGCAAGTGGGCTGAATCTTACGAAACTGGCGCAGTAGAGTGCCATCTCTACAAAGAGCCGATTTTGTAGCCGTCGATATTGTTTGGCCCCAGCTATAAAAAAAATCAGAACTCGCATCAGATTACTAGCACACCTAAATCTATGCGCTCAATAATTGACGCCACTCAGCAACAGCAGCGGCACGGTTCAGCCTGAAATTGATAAATGTGTGGAAATGCGTGCCAACAGAACCCCAGTCGTAGCGACTGGGCACAGTAACCCCCGCCGTTGGGCCTTGGTCCACAGCCCGAGCAAAACCACCCAACACCAACTGAGCTCAGGCAACGCTATAGGCATGACGAAGGTGGCTGCTCTATAGACGATAGAGCCCCGGTTCTTGGCTCCCAGTCTGTGGGCCTAGGCAAGACCGTACAGTAACCCCGGACCAGGTTTTATGTAGCGAAATGGGGAGTGTTTTTCATTAGACGAGGTTACAAAGTCACCCTGCCCGCTTCAAGCGGGTTTGTCTGACAGAACCCCCTTGGCTTTTGATACAAAAATCTCTTAAATACGTGAGCGGAGCGGACCAAAAAATGACAGGCTAACTCTGCATGATCAAATATTTCCGGTCTCTCAGGCACCGGACTATTAGTGTAACCCAAATGGGAGCCACGACGAAAAGCCCGTGGCGATAACTGAACCACCATCAGCTAAAGCTGGTGGGATCAATAGGAACAGTTGAAACTGTTCTTTTTGAATGAGTGCCTCCGGCGCACTTTTGATTTTTCTTGTCCGTCTGGAAGACGGAGGGTTTAAACCAATTGGTGGAAACTAAATGACAAAAAATGCTAAGTCCGACCATGATGGTGGCGCCAACCGGATATTTCGCCGTACAAGTACTGTTGATCCCCAGGCGGGACTTGGTGCTATCGCGCGCATAACAAGGATGTCGTTTCGCTATCCAATTATGGCGGGATTGGCTTTGGTCGCGACCGTGGCCGCGGTTTTGATGCAATTATCAATCCCAGTTCTCCTTGGACGCGCGGTGGATCAAACACAAGCTGTCGCCGCCTCAAACGCCGCACCGGAAACGCTCTACCCGATTGCAACGCTTTTGTTCTGTGCAAGCGTTGCACGGGGGATATTTACTCTAATCCAAAACTACACTGCGGAATCAGTTGGGCATTCGCTAGCGCGCGATATCCGAAATTTGACCTATGGGAAAATTCAAAGCCTGCCATTTTCGTTTCACGACCGCACGCATTCCGGTGACCTAATTACTGTTGGAATGTTGGACTTAGAGGGCGTGCGGATGTTCTTTTCAACAGCGCTGGTACGCACTGTTCTTTTAGGCCTGTTGATAGGGCTTGGCGCGACGCTCCTGTTATCAACACATTTGGCTCTTGGCCTGCTGGCGCTATCTTTTGTTCCCTTTGCGGGATGGCGCAGCACTGTCATGCGGCTGACCCTGCGCCGGACTTGGCTTATCTTGCAAGAACGATTGGGCGTTCTTAGTCAGGTGATGGAGGAAAACCTTTCTGGCATTCGCGTGGTTCGCGCCTTTGCGTCGTCAGAGCACGAAATGGCAAAATTTGAGGTTGCGTCGAAGTCAGCGTTAAAACTTAGCCATGAACGAATCGAAACGCGGGTCAAGAATACCGCTGCTATGACAATGGCATTCTTTATCTCTATGGGGTTGGTCCTGTATTTTGGTGGGCGGCAAGTTGCATCAGGCGAAATCACATTAGGCACTTTGGCCACTTTCTTGACTTTCATGGCCATCCTGCAGATGCCAGTGCGCCAGTTAGGCATGATGGTGAATGGATATGCGCGCGCATCAACGTGTGGAGCAAGGCTGTTTGCTTTGATTGATCACAAAACCGAGATTGACAATCTGCCTGACGCTCCAGATTTGAAGATCACCAACGGCACGCTAAAACTTGAAAATGTTAGCTTCTCTTATGCGGGGAACACGGATCTACCGGCGCTTTCAGGCATCAGTTTTGAGGCACATAAGGGTGAGACCGTCGGCATTGTCGGCCCGCCTGGCTCGGGAAAAACGACTTTGATGCACTTGCTCCCTCGTTTTTACGATCCGTTGGTTGGGTCGATCACTATCGACGGACAAGACATTCGTGACGCGACACTTTCGTCGGTACGCAAAGCCGTAGCTGTTGTTCAACAGGATAGTTTTTTATTTACGACTTCGATCGAGAACAATATCGCATACGCCGATCCCTACACTGAGACGCAGCAAATCCGCGGTGTCGCCGAGTCGGCACAACTGCACGACTATATCCTCGGCTTGCCTGACAAATACGGCACGATTGTAGGCGAGCGCGGCGTCTCTTTGTCTGGCGGTCAGCGCCAAAGATTGTCGATTGCGCGTACGCTTATGATGAAGCCAGCAGTATTGATTTTTGACGACTCAACGGCTGCAATCGATGCTGGAACTGAGAGCCGCATCCGCAAAGCCCTTAGGGAATATGCCAAAGACCGAGTTACGCTAATTGTAGCCCATCGGTTGGCCAGCCTGATGCACGCTGATCGCATTTTATTTCTGGAACATGGGCAGATCATAGAGCAAGGCAGCCACGAAGAATTACTGAAGCTGGGCGGGCGCTATTGCGACTTGCACGATCTGCAAATGCGTCCGAGTGTCAATGTGCTGGCCACAGAGGTAGATAAATTATGAGCAAAGTAAAGTCTAGTGAACCGCTCGGCACACATGAAGATGATAGCCCACGCATGCGTGCCGTTGTCGGATCAGACCGCATCGAGGAAGAGATATTTGGGCGGGTGTTCGACGGCAAAGTCGCGCAACGCATCTGGCAGTTTGTCCGGCCTTACAAACGACAGGTAGCTATTTCTGTTGCCGCTGTCGTCACATATACAGGCACGCAATTAACAATCCCACTACTTATCAGCTACGCGATTGATTATGGGATGGCGGCCGAAGAACCGCAATCCTTATTGCTAAAGATTATGGCAATATTCGCAGTCATCGTCATCATTAATTTTATCTCATCGCGTGTGCAGGAGCTTGTGACTGGCCGTATGGCCGAGAACGTTTTATTCGATATTCGACGCGCTATGTTCGAACATTTGCAGCGCGTTTCGCTCTCGTTCATGGACAAAACCGAAGTTGGCCGGCTGATGTCTCGCTTGCAGGGCGATGTAAACTCCATGCAGGAATTTTTGGAAACCTCTGTCCTCGCGGTGGGTGATTTGCTGCTTTTGTTCGGGATCGTAGCGGTGATGCTGTGGCTAGACTGGCAACTGGCACTGATGGTCTTAACAGTTATCCCAATATTGTTCGCTGTCCGCATCTTGTGGCTTGCCCCAGCGCGTGCTGCATTCATGGCGGCTCATGAGGCAAACTCGATGACAAATGGTGCCTTGGCTGAGGCGATTCATGGCGTTCGTGCCGTTCAGGCTATGGACCGCGCCAACTTGAATGCCGAACTCTATGGACAGCTTGTCGACAACACTTATAAGGCACAATTGCGGGCCTCTAAGCTGTCGCAGATTATGATCCCGATTGTTGACACGCTGACGGGCGGCGCGATGGCAGTGGTGGCATTGGCCGGGGGGCTGATGGTGGTGTCTGGTCGAATTGAGGTTGGCGTCATGGTGGCATTCTTGTTCTATATCCAGCGGTTCTTTGACCCAATCCGTTCCCTGACAATGCAATATTCAGTGATGCAGCGCGCTATGGCTTCGGGCCATCGGCTGACAGAGGTTCTTGACGTCGATATCGATGTTCAAGACGCTCAGGATGCGACATCGCTCGGGGATAATGACGATGGTTCTGTCGAATTCCGCAATGTGACCTTTGGTTACCATCCCGAACATCCGGTCCTCAAAGACGTCAATTTCCGTGTGAAATCTGGTGAGATGGTGGCCTTGGTCGGCCCGACCGGTTCCGGAAAATCAAGTTCAATGGCGCTGATACACCGGTTCTACGACGTACAAAAAGGAACGGTCTTAGTTGGCGGACACGACGTGCGGGACATCATGCAAAAGAGCCTTGGACGCCATATTGCGATGGTTCTGCAAGAGCCCTATCTATTCACTGGCACGGTGCGGGACAATATCCGCTATGCGTCTGATTGGGCCGATGACGACGCGGTAGTCGAAGCCGCAATTGCCGTCGGTGCCCATGATTTTATTGAGGCATTGCCACTGGGTTATGACACGGTGCTGGCAGAGCGCGGCAGCAACCTGAGCCTTGGACAGCGTCAGCTTTTAAGCTTTGCGCGCGCGCTGGTTACTGATGCAAAAATTCTAATAATGGACGAGGCTACCGCCAACATCGACAGCTATACCGAAATGCAGATCCAAAAAGCGCTGCGGCGGCTTTTGGAAGGCCGTACCGGCTTGGTCATTGCACATCGGCTCGCCACCATTCGGAATGCCGACCGTATTATCGTACTGCAAAAAGGGCAGCTCGTGGAGCAAGGTGACCATGATGAACTCATTGAACTTGGCGGCCTCTACGCGCAGCTTTATCAGCTAAATTATTCTAGCTTCGATGATCTCCCTGATAAGTTGTCCGACGCAGACCGTGCGCTGGCCACCTGAATAGAAACATGCCGACTATGCCGGATTATTTCTTCGCATACACTAAAAACAGAGTTTTTGAATCGCATTTTGGCGGGTGGTACAGTAGTGCCGTCACACCAATGGCAATACGCATCATATTGCTAGCACAGCCTAAATCTATACGCTCAACAATTGGCGCCACTCGGCGAGAGCAGCGGTACGGTTTAGCTTAAATTGGTGCGTGAGTAGAGATGGCGTTCCTGCAGGCCAATGTTAGCCTAGCGTCAGACGCGACAGCAGCCCGCCATCCGCCTGAAGCGCGCTGCCGGTCATGAACGAGGAAGCGTCCGAAATGAGAAATCCGACAACCGAGGCCACTTCAGACGGCTCAGCAATCCGCCCGATCTGGTCTTTGGAAAAGGTCAAGCCGAGGGCCTCAGCGCCGCCGGCCTCCTCGACGGCGTCGAGGGTCATTCGTGTCGCCACCGAACCGACGATCAGCGCATTCACCCGAATCCGGTCCCGCGCGTAATCCAACGCCATCTGTCGGGACAGGGCAACGACCGCGCCTTTGCTCGCGGCGTAAGCAGGCACACCAGACACCGTTGCATGGGCATGTACTGACGCTACGTTCACGACCGTTCCACCGCCCGCGTCGCTCAGAACCGGTAATGTTGCACGGCAAACCCGAAAGATTGCGGTCAGATTGACGTCAAGCGTATGCTGCCATTCGGTGTCGTTCAGCTCGTGAAGCCGCTTGCCGGTCGGATAGATTCCTGCCGCATTGACCACCGCGTCAAGACCGCCAAACCGTTGCACAGCGGCGGTGATGGCTGTTTGAACGTCGGCCTCGCGCGTGAGGTCAGCTTCGTGAAAAACAAAGGGTGACGGTGCGCAATCTTGGGCAAGTGCCTGACCGTCCACGGCATCAAGTCCAACGCCAAAGACAGAGGCCCCCTGAACCAATAAATACCGGCTGGTGGCGGCACCAATCCCAGTAGCTGCGCCCGTCACGAGAACCCGCTTGCCAGTCAACATAATCAGCCCTCCTTGTGCTTCGCTGCCGGATGTTTGCGCGACTGCGCGTCGGCAATCTGGCGCAAAACCTGCTCTTCGTCGCCCTCGCCGCGCAGGAATTCACCCACAATCTCGCCGTCTACCACGGTCAAATAGCGGTCACACAGGCCAATCACCTCGTCAAGCTCGGACGAGACAACGACAAGCGCTACACCTTGCGCGGCAAGTTCAATTATCAACCGGTATATCTCGGCCCGTGTCGACGCATCGACGCCCTTGGTCGGCTCGTCAAGCAATAGCACACGCGGCGTTCGCATGAGCACCCGTGCAAACAGCAGCTTTTGTTGGTTGCCGCCCGACAAATGCGCGACCGACGCCAGACGCGAGGGCGCTTTCACGCTTAGCGCCTCCATTGACAACTGGACCGCGGATCGTTCTTTTTCGTCGCTGACCAGACCAAAGTCAGACAGGCCCTGCAGATTGCCAATGGTGATATTGTCAGCCACGGTCATATTAAAAAGCAGCCCGTCACGCTTACGATCTTCGGTCAGCAACGCAATGCCCGCAGCACGCGCATCACGCGGCGAAGAAATACGCACATCTTTTCCGTCAACACGAATGGTGCCGGTGGCTGAAACTCGGCCATAGATGCCGTGCAATATTTCGCTGCGACCCGATCCCAAAAGTCCCGCAAGGCCCAGTATCTCGCCTTCGGCCACTGAAAAGGAAACATCGCGCGCGCCAAATATCGCGCCAGTGTGGCCCGGAACGTTCAGCCCTTCGATTTCCAGCACTTTGCGATCCGAGATGTCGACTTGCCGGGTCGGGAAAAGCTGTTGAAGACGGCGGCCGGACATGGCGAAAATGAACTTTTCTTGGTTAAACTCGCCGCGATCATATTCATCGCCGATTTTGCCGTCGCGCAAGACAGTGGCACGGTCACACAGGGTCAGAACTTCAGGAAGACGGTGCGTAATGTAAATGATTGTTGTGCCGCGTGCTTTAAGGCGCAAGAGGACAGCAAACAGCGCGTCCACCTCGTGGCCGGAAAGTGACGACGTCGGCTCGTCCAGCATCAGGATGCTGGGCCCGGCCGAGATCGAACGCGCGATCATGACCAGATGCCGTTGTGCGCTGGTCAGCGAGGCGACAATCGCACGCGGATTGATGTCGATCCCCATGTCAGCGAAAATCTCGGACGTCTTTTCGACGACATTGGGATGATTGACAAACACGCTCCGGCCAAGGCCCATCCGCCCGGCAAAAACATTCTCGGACACTGTAAGCTGATCGAGAACTTCTATTTCCTGGGGCACGTACCCAATGCCAGAATCTCGAGCATCATCAGGCGAGCGGAACGAATGCTTTTGACCTGAAAGCGCAATCTCACCCTCAAAGCTACCAGCCGGGTATACCCCGTTCATGATCTTGACTAATGTCGATTTGCCGGCACCGTTCTGTCCAAGTAGCGCATGGATATCGCCAGCCCGCACTTTCAGATCAATCCCGCGCAGCGCCTGCACACCACCAAAGGATTTCCTAATCGCCCGGGTTTCGATGGCAGCATTTTCAAGTGTCACAGCGGCGTGCTCCTTTAGGCGGAACCCCCGGGGTCAGATTGACCCCGGAGGCATGAAGCGAAGTGGCTAAGTTACCAAGCCGCCCATTTGCTTTCCGACGGCTATTGACCGGCGCGATCCAGCATGGCGTAGAACGGGTCAAGGTCGTCAGCGGTGATAACCGGTGCCGGCAGCGGGTTGAGGTATTCAATCGGCTCACCTTTCGCCAGCTTGCCAAGCAACACAGCCACCATAGCGCTTTCCTCGTACAAAGGTTGCGCCACGAGGCCGTAGACTTCGCCCGACCGCACCAGATCAAGGTTCTGGCGGATGTAGTCCATGCCGATAATGACAACCTTGCGGTCAGCCTTACGGGCCGCCCCTACCCAAGTTTGGGCACTATTCCCGGTCGTGCCGAACGCGGCGGTCACCTCAGGGTTCGCCAGCAGGATTGCAATGGCTTTCGCCTCGGCTGCTGACGGATCAAAGCCTTCCATTTCGGTCGCCAAGACGACGATATCGGGGAATTGCTCGGCGATTGTCGCACGGAACGAGTCTGTCATGGCGTTTTCGGTGTCGTTCGACGCGCCTTGCGTCAACGCGACTGTTCCAGCACCGCCCAACGCCTCACCAATCGCCATTGCCGCGCTGCGGCCCGCGTCAGGAATGTCTTCGCCAACGGCGGCCATCAGGCCCGGCACCGAGCCTTCGGGCGGAAGGACATGCCACGTAACGACGGGGAGACCTTCGCCGCCAAGCTGAGACATGTAGGAATAGATTGCCGGGTCGGGGCCATAAACGCCAACACCGTCAAAATCGGTCCGCGACAGCGCCGCCTCGGCGAGGGGAGTCGTCGCGGCCAGATCCCAATTAGTCGCGCTCGGGTCGCCAACAACCTCGCATTCATAGCCAAGTTCAGCGCACTTTTCCAAAAAGCCCGCCTGCATCAGCCGGTGCACCGGATGGCCAAGCATCGCCTGAACCCACAGCAGTCTGATAGTATCGTCAGCACTTGCGACTGCGACCCCTGGCATACCGGCGCTCGTAAGAGCCATCGACCCGCCGATCACCAGGCGCGTAAACGTGCCCCGCACTCCATTTTTGTTAGTCATATTTCTTTCCTCCTGTTGCTCCGGCAAGTCAGTGTGCCGGGTTCCACTTTCTCGGCCGTCGAGGGAAATACCCACCGGATGCCAAGCCGTCCTCACAAGGAGCGATTTGGGTCGGCCCCTTCACTTCCTCATGCTTTTGCCGCGGATAAGTAGCGACGACGCAGAATGTCGAGACCAACGGCCAGCACCATGATCACGCCGACAGCTATCTGCTGCCAATTTGAACTGATCCCGATGATGACCAAGCCGCTTTGCACAACCTTCAAAAGCAGGATACCAACGATTCCGCCCACCACCGTTCCCGCGCCGCCAAACAGGCTCACGCCGCCGATGACGACTCCGGCGATCACCACTAGCTCCCACCCGCTGCCGATCGTCGTGGTGGCTGTGGACAAGTCAGCCATCAGGAACATTCCAGCAACAGCCGAAAGACCGCCGATCACCACGAAGGCGCCAATTTTGTAGTGGTCGGTGTTAATCCCAACCAGCCGTGCGACCTCTTTGTTGCCACCGGTGGCATACATGTTGCGCCCGATAACGGTCCGTCGCAGCACTTGGTCGGCAAGGATTGCGGCGACGACCAGAAAGACAAAACTCCAGCCAAGGCCAAAACCAAGGTTGGCGCGACCAATGGCCGTCACCGAGGCTGGCAGCGGATAAACAGGGTAGCCATTGGTTACGACTTGAATCAGCCCCTGCCCGATAAACAGTACTCCAAGTGTCTGAATAAAAGCAGGAATGCCAAGCTTTACCACGACCAGCCCGTTGAGCAAACCCAGCAGCAGCCCCGTTCCAAGGCCACCCAAGATCGCCAGCGGCACCGGCAATGCCAACGCCATCATCAGTTTGGCCGAGACGACTGCCGACAGGCCCGCGACGGATCCAACCGAAAGGTCGAACTCGCCCGAAACCAACAAAATTGTCTGCCCGATGGCAATGATACCAACGAATGACACGACGTTCAGGATCGCACGCAGATTGCGCGGCGACATGAATGCAGGCTCGAGAAGATAGAAAAAGCTGACCAGCAAAACCAGAGCAGCAATCACCCCGATCTCACCACTCGCCATCAGGCGCATCGCAATCAGCCTCAGGTATGTCTGGGCACCTTTCTGACCACGAGTTTCCTCGACTTTTTCCATCTACACGCCTCTATACGGTGCCGCATGGTTGCGACAGCCTGTTCACACGTTAGGAATTAGTACTTTAGTCTAATATTAAAATATACTATTATATCTTTATTGAAAAGAGTAAAGTGATTCTTTGTGTCCCAGGTGCGTGTCGCAACGACGATGATCAACAAAGAAAGACGAAGCAGCGTCACGCTGTTCGACCATCGATCATGCGCGTTGCAGACAGCATCTCGCACTCGGCCAGCACCTATTTACGAGAAGAAACGCCATCCAATTACTCAAACAGCTGCAAGAGATTCTGGGTGAAAATTCGGTCATATCCGGCGCTGACATTCCGGTGCGAAATTGGGCCGACGCTGCGGGGTATGACCCGGTCTGCCCGCGGGCCTTGGTCCTGCCCCGCACAACCGAAGAGGTATCAGCGGTCATGGCATTGGCCAAAGCCCACGGTCAGCCCATCGTCCCGCAAGGCGGCATGACCGGGCTTGTCGGCGGTGCGACCCCCGGTGAAGGTGAAATCGCGATTTCGCTGGAACGGATGTCCGGCGTGGAAGAGATCGACACTGTCAGCGGCACGATTACCGCACTGGCCGGCACTCCGCTTCAGGTCGTGCAAGAGGCGGCTGAGGACGCAGGGTTCATTTTTTTGGCATTGACCTTGGATCGCGTGGAACCTGCTCCGTCGACGGTAACGTCGCCACCAACGCCGGCGGCAACCAGGTTTTGCGTTACGACATGACACGCGCCAATTTGCGCGGGTTAGAAGCCGTGCTGGCGGACGGTCGCATCGTGCGCTCCATGAATAAAATGATGAAGAACAACACCGGCTACGATTGGACGCAGCTTTTTGTTGGCTCCGAACGGACGCTGGACATTGTTACCCGTGCGACGTTTGCGCTTCAGCCCCCTCCAGTTTTTCGCATTAGTTTATTAGGACCGTATTGCACAATAGTCAAAAATTATACTATTATAAATTAAACGCGTCAAATGATTCGTTATATCCTTGCCACGGTCGCGATTGCCTCAGTAGCGGTTGAAACCCGTTTCTGAGGTAGGCGTAAGGAGAGAGACAAATGCCACAGAAATCACGGGCCAAAGCGGACCACGCAAGCCGAAGGCCGACTAACCAGCCGGACCCAGACACCCTTCTCGAGCTATTTGAGAAGATGGTTCTCTTGCGCAAATTCGAGCTCGCGGCGCAGGTTGCGTGCCGCGCCGGCGAAACGCCTGGCTTTTTGCACCTCTATTTAGGACAAGAAGCCACGGCCGTTGGTATCTGCGCACATTTAAGCAGCACCGATTGGGTCACCTCGACCCACCGCGGCCACGGCCACGCATTGGCCAAAGGCTCTGATCCCGGCGCCGTCATGGCCGAGCTATTCGGCAAAGTTGACGGCATTTGTGGCGGGCGCGGCGGCACGATGCACCTCTATGATCGCAAGGTCGGCCTATTTGGAACCAACGGCATCGTCGGCGCAGGCATCGGCCAAGCTGCGGGCGTTGGCATGGGCGCACGCCTGATGGGCAATGATGGGATCGGCGTTGCCTTTTTCGGCGACGGCGCGGCAAACCATGGCGCGTTCCATGAATCCCTCAATTTCGCCGCCGTACAACGCGCGCCCGCTGTCTTTGTCTGCGAGAACAACCTTTACGCCACGGCCACCGCGCTGGATTCAATCACACTGAACCCGGAAATTGCTTCCAAAGCAGAGTCTTACGGCATGCGCAACGTCGCCGTGGATGGCAACGATGTCTTCGCGGTTTGGATGGCCATGCAAGAAGCAACCAGTCTGGCGCGCGCCGGTCAAGGTCCAACCCTAATCGAAGCCAAGACATACCGCACCGTTGGCCATCACGAAGGCGATTCAGTGCTCGGCACCTACCGAAGCCAAGAGGAACTCGATTCTTGGGTTCGGCGCGATCCAATTGAAACCTTCCGAGAACGTCTGATCACCGACTTTGGCGCCGCCGACGCAAAAACGCTGGCCGAGATAGAAACCCGTATCGATGGCATTATCGACGACGCTCTGACGTTCGCCCGAGCGTCTCCCGATCCAGATCCATCGACCGTCACTCGCCACGTGTACGCCGACCCGATCAATCCGCGCGAGGCGCTTCGCCCCGCGCATCACACCAGCACCAAAACCCAAGGTTGGCTGGAAGCAGTTCGCGATGGTTTGGCCGAGGAAATGCGCGCCAACCCCGCCATTCAGTATCTGGGCGAAGGCACAGGTGAGCGGGGCGGCACGTTCGCCCATACGAAAGACCTTTACGGTGAATTTGGCGCGCATCGCATGGTCGACACGCCGATTTCCGAGCAAGGCTTTACAGCCGCTGCAGTGGGCGCTTCTGCAATTGGCGCGCGCACGGTTGCGGACCTGATGTTCGCCGATTTCATATTCGAGACCGCCGGGCAGATCATTCTGCAAGCGGCCAAATTGCGCTACATGAGCAACGGCGAGATGACCGCGCCTGTGGTGGTGCGTGTTGGCGCGGGCGCCTTGCGCAGCGCTGGGCCGCATCACAGCGGAATTTACCATCCGGTCTTTGCGCATATGCCCGGCCTGATCGTCTGTCTGCCGTCAAACCCCGCCGACGCCAAAGGCCTGATGAAGACCGCCCTTCGCGCCGGCGACCCGGTCATCATGCTTGAACCCAAGGCGCTCTTTTCGTCCAAAGGCGAAGTTCCGGTCGGTGACCACTACGTTCCCTTTGGGGTCGCCCGGATCGCGCGTAGCGGCAGCGACATCACTATCGTCGTCGCCGGTCAGCTGGTCGCCGAAGCGCTGAAGGCCGCCGAGACTCTGGCGGCAGCGGGCATCGAGGCCGAAGTGATCGACCCGCGCACCATCATGCCCTTCGATATCGACACGGTCGTCGACAGCGTGCGGCGCACCCATAGGCTGTTGGTGGTCGACGAGGCTTGGGCGATGTGCGGCATCGGTGCCGAGATTGCCCAGTCGATCAACGAACTGGCCTTTGACGAGCTTGATGCTCCGCCGGGCCGCCTGCATACCGCACCAACCTCGCACCCCTTTGCCCCGGCTTTGGAGCAGGCAATGCTGGTGAATTCTGACAAGATTGTCGATGCGGCGCGCTCGGTCATTGACGGCGTTGCCCCCATTCCGGGCCATTGGCGCGGGCAAGGCCATGGGGCACCAGCAGCGCCGTCAATGCCGGGTGCCCCGCCCCCTGCCCCGGCGGTCGCTCCAGCAGCTCCCGACGCGATCCAAGATCCCGGCGACGACGAACCAATTAAGATGCCGTTTGGCGATTTGACGGTCTCTGAAGGCAAGCTTGTCGGCTGGCTCTTCAAGGTCGGCGACAAGGTCGAAGCGGGCGAAACGGTCGCCGAGATCGAAACCGACAAGGCCGTCGTCGAGATCGAAGCCCCGGTCAGCGGCACGCTCAGCCGAATTGACGTGCCGGTGGATACCGTCGTTCCGATGGGTGGACGGATTGGGGGCGTTACCCGATGAACATGATCCACCAAACCACCTTCCCGACCGCCCCCACAGAGCGGCACACCGCGTCGCCCTATGCAAGACGGCTGGCGCGCGAACAGGATCTGCCGCTCGCCAGCATCGCCGGAACCGGCCCCGGTGGGCGCGTCGTGGCGGTGGATGTGCTCAATTTCGAACTGCCCGCACCCGCGCCCATGACCACGGTGCCGCTTTCGGCGTTTAGCGCCACGGTCGACCTCGGTGCACTGTCGGCAATTTTGACGCAGTTCGCAGACGCCGGGCATGACATTACCGCCGCCGACGCCCTGGTTCGCGCCACAACCAAAGCGTTGGCCGCAGACCCGCGCGATGATGCGCCCGGCACCGCAATCATTGCGGTAGAAACCCCGCAAGGCGACATTATTCTGACCGGTAGCGATAAGATGTCCGTTTCAGCCCAACGCGCCCAACAGCTGGCTGCCGACCCCGTCAGCCCCGGCGACGCCGTCGCTGAATTGTCGCTTTGGGTACAGCCGCATCACGGCATCCGCAGCGCGATCCTTCCGCTCCGTCCGAACCGGGATTTGCGCCTGATCGCAACCATCTCAGCAGACCAAACTCAGGCAGACCTGCTCATCGTCTTTTCAACGACCCAAACAACCGAAACACGCGCCGCGGGCCTACTCGCAGACATCCAAAACAATCTCCATGAAAGCCTCATGCTCTTCGCTTAACGCTAAATATTGCACGGACCGAACTCTGTGCCGGATCACGCAGAGCATCGGCGTTCATCGCCAGTATTGGTTTCGGCGCTACCCGGCCGATCTTATCGACACCTGTTGCGCCTGCGCCGCCACAGCCAATGCGTCAGCCTGCATACGCGGGCAATACTAAGCCTTTGGCGCCCAACCCAGTGATCGCGAACAATCCGCCGGGCGACTGTTGGCCCGCAAGCTCTGTGTCGCTGCGGCGGTAACGAGCGGTGGTGACATAAAGTGTCGACAGATCGGGCCCGCCAAATTCGCAACAAGTGGGCAAATCGCAGGGGAGGTCCACGTCGGCAATTTGTTTGCCCGCCGGATCGAAGGCCAGCACCTTGCCCTTGAAGGGTACAGTAAGCCAGTAATTGCCTTCTGCATCCACCGTCGCACCGTCGACGAGGTAGTCACGCGCGCTTAGGTCGATGAATACGCGCCGGTTTTCGATCACGCCCGCGTCTGGGTCGTAGTCTAAATGCCAAACAAGGTGGGTATGGCTGTCGGTAAAGTACATCCCTCGGCCATCGGGGCTCCAGGCAAGGCCGTTGGCACAGCCGATCCCGTCGAGCATTTTTTGGACATGGCCGCGCGCGTTCAGCCGATATAACGCACCGATCTTCTCTGGCGTCTTATCCGGTGCGTCAAACATCGTGCCTGACCAAAAATTGCCAAATCGATCGGGCTTGCCATCGTTGAACCGCGTATCTGCCAAACCGGACTCGGGATCGGCAATGGCCGTAAAGGCACCGCTTTCGGGGTCAAAAAAGTAAAACCCGCTGGCCATGGTCACCACCAGGCCACCCGAAGCACGAAGCCCGATGCAGCCCAGGTATTCCGGCGCAGTCCAGCTTTGGCTCTGGTTGCGCGCGGGGTCGTAGCGGTAGATCGTCGGACCGTAAATGTCGATCCACCAAAGCACGCCCGCCTCGGGATCCCAAATCGTGCCTTCGCCCAGTTCAGCCCCTGCGTCGATTACACATGTAATATCCACGTCCCTACCCCTTTACCAACTCTGCGTTTAGCCCAGCCACGATGTACCGCTGAATAAGCAGGTAGAATGTGACCGGGAAAATCGAGAAAAACAGCACGGCAGCCAATACGCGGTCAACCGGCGTATCAAGCATTACTTTCAGCGACGCCAACCCAACCGATACCGGACGTATCTCTGGGCTGCTGATGAGCGTGACCGCAAACAGGTATTCATTCCACACATAAGAAAATGCCACGACACTGACCGCGACCAAGCCCGGCGCAGAGAGTGGCAGCAACGTGCGGATCATCGCGGTAATGGGGGAACAGCCGTCGACCAAAGCAGCTTCGTAAATTTCTACTGAGATCGAGTCAAAAGCGTTCTTCAGAACCCAAATGCATATCGGCAAGATAAATGCCGCGTCGATCGGCGACAGCGCCGCTGGGCAACGATGAAGGAATTCGGTCAGCCCAACCACCTCTGCCGCCCGCATCACACGGTCCTTGTGCGTCGCCGAGTCCACCTTTCGCATCTGCAACGGGAAGCGGATGTTTTCATAAACGTCGAGGTTGGGATACAGCACGTAGCTTTTGAAAACCATCGCCACTTCGCGGTCCTTGGGGCCGGGATTGTTGACCACCTTCCCGTAGATCACGATCTCGCCTTCGCTGACATCTTGCAATCCGGCAATCATCCGTATTGTCGTGGTTTTTCCACACCCGGGCAGCCTGAGGGGCACGAGAAATTCTCGATCAGGGATTGTGAGTTCAAAGCTCTGAACTCCGACGAACGCACCCCACCGTTTCGAGACATTGCTAAGCTGGATCTGCGCCATCGAAACCTCGTGGGATGTTGTTTGTCTAACAATTATCAGAGGCGCCGATGTCTGGCAAGATTGCATTATGCTATTATAATTTTATTTGAACTGGGTCCAGCGCCTGGCTCAGACGTGGCGACGGTACGCAAAGCACCGGTGTCAGTGATGGACCAATTACACTCGGCGCAAGAGGTTTGGCAGCTGTCAAACTAATGAGAACACGCATGACATTGCTAGCACCACCTAAATCTATACGCTCAATAATTGACGCCACTCGGCGAGAGCAGCGGCCAGTTCAGCTTGAAATTAGTGTGTGAATAGAAATGTACAGCCGAACAAAATTACCCCCCAAATGAATTTACAAGGCTAATACTAAAGGGCCGATGTCCGAGGCGCGGGGCCCTAGGATAGGGGGGCCCACTGGCGCCGATTTCAGCTGAACCGTAACGATTAGGCACAGTAACCCCTGCTTTTCGACGGTCAAATATCTGCACATCAGACGCTGCTCCATAGGTACGGAACTAAACAAAGCTTCAGTTTTAGATGAGATGTGAGTTTTGATGGCGATGTCACACATGGCCCATGCCGGTCTGCGAGATATACGCCCGAGGGGGAAAGCGGAACATGCTCACCAGAATACGCAGACCGGTCTGCATTCCCTCTAAAGCCCGGCGACTCTCCGCCACTGGTAAGCGGGTGCAATCGCAAAAACTATGCAGTCCTGATTGTTTTTGCAGTACCGGCTGACGCGTGATAGTTAACAGAATTAACACTTTATTTAATTATATCAATTATTTAAAAAATATAACTGCTTTAGCCGAACCTGAATTGGTGTTATGATTAAAGCATGGCAGTAGCCCGAATGACCAAGTTCGGTTTGTTGCTGGCTTCAATATTGAAGTCCTAATTCAACGGAAGGAGTTAGCATGCTGCTGACCACTTGTTCGTTGGGTCTTGCGGAGCTTCGTTCTTCAAACTCAACACCTCGCCATCACCCGCCACGACAAATTCAAAAAGCAAAGCACCTGTTTGCTGAGCAGGGAATTGTTGTGCCTATTGTCGTTGATGAACACCATCGCATAATTGATGGCCATCTTAGGCTTGCCGTGGCTCAAGAACTCGGCGTTGAAACTCTTAATGCGATTGTCGTGTCAGAGGCGTCTCCCGCCCAGCTCATTGAACTGGAATTGGCGCTTAACCGTCTGGCCCAAGACAGCACCTGGGATGATGGGCGCTTAAAGCAAAAGCTTGAACAGCTATTGGAGTTCAAAATTGATCTCAGCTTTACCGGTTTTGAGCAGGCTGAGATTGATAAGATCCTCCATTTTGAACTCATCGATGCGCCA
>Ga0302126_10000841_pt1 | contig 19101 bp, 4 predicted proteins | sample CB4_20m_MG_FD_203108 | JGI IMG/M metagenome (GOLD analysis project Ga0302126, IMG submission 203108) | Marine microbial communities from Western Arctic Ocean, Canada - CB4_20m | ecosystem: Environmental > Aquatic > Marine > Oceanic | place: Canada: Western Arctic Ocean | collected 2017-09-24 | reverse complement strand
AGCTTTAGATATAGCACGAATCAACATCGAGCGTTTGAAAGTAGAGGACAAAGTAACTTTGTTACAAGGATCGTGGTTCGATGCGTTGACGGATAATAAAAATGTATTTTTAACTTCGGCTACAAGCACTAAAGAAGAAGAAGAAGAAGAAGAAGAAAATAAGAATAATATTAAATTTGCTGGTATAGTCTCAAATCCACCATACATACCGTCAGATATATGCGCTAATAAGCTTCAGCCCGAAGTCGGGAGATATGAACCGATGTCCGCTTTAGACGGCAAAGGAGACAATGGTATGGGCGATTTAGATATAATTTGCAAATCTTTGCATAAATTCTTATTACCAGGTGGTTTCCTCGCGTTGGAAACGCACGGCGGCGAACAGGCTTTGCGCGTGTGGGAAACACTATGGAATACAAATTTATACGAGGACGTTCGCGTTCGGAGTGATTTTTCCGGCGTCGATCGATTCGTAACCGCGCGTTTAATAGATACGAAAAAAGTAGATAGCTATAAAAACAGTATCAGTCACTAATTCTTAGTTATTATTTACCACAAAGTATGTATGTATGTATGTATGTATGTATATATGTAGTTCTCTCTTTTAGTTATTTACAAAGTATTATATTATGTGCATATCTTCAGCTCGTTAGCGCGCACGCACAAAAGAAGATAAAAAAATCAAAAGGTCGTCATTTTGTTTATATATTAAGCCGAAAACCCGTATTCGTTATCTAAAGCAGAAAAGTATAAATCGTAATACTTTTGTGCAGACTCTAGTTGGTCTAATTCGGTGTATAAATCCGCAATTTTACCATAGTTATCTGTGATTTCTGCCATATCCTTGTTCTCAAGAGCTAAGTTTAACACTTTCTTATACATATCCAACGCTTTGCCAGTATATCCTAAACGAACGGCGACGGCGCCAATACCTTTCAAAGCTTTTCGCTCGGCTTTCCAAGGCACTGTTAACTTCTTTTTACCACTCTCGGCGACTATCAACGTTAAAGCTTCTTCGAATTTTCTCTCACATTCGATTAATTTCTCTTTAGTCGATTCAGACTTCAACATCGCTTTTCCAGTTCTTAATAACATTAGAATCTTCTCAACGTATGGATCTCCATCGCTATCGATGGACATATTCACGTTTATTCCGTCCTGTTTCTTCTTCTCTCTTCTCAACTCTTGCTTAATTCGATCGTTCACTTCTAATAAAGATTTGTTCAATCTCGTAATCTCTTGCGCTCTCGATTTTGCCTCTAAACCGCCAACGATTGCTCCTGCGAATCCGATCGTTTGTCCAACGATGATCGTCCCAACTAAGATTTTGTGATCTACTTCGAATCCAGCGAACTTAACCGTAAAGTCTTTCTCAAATATCGGGTCCGGTTTCGTTAAATTGTTCGGTAAATACTTCGCCGGCCCGTTCAAAGTGATTTCGTTCGTCACATCTGTATAGGCATACACTGGTGAGGATAATAATAAAGGAGTGCTTAATTGTAAGAAGCCAATCGATGCTGATATCAAGGCTGATAACGCCAATCGATCCTTAACCATAATAATAATATTATTATTATTATTATTATTATCAATATAAGTAGAACAGGTCTTCTCGTTCGAAGAAGAAGGAGAAGATCTGATTTTGAGGTTATTAAAAGTAGTCCGAGTTGGACGAGTAGGACGAGTATGTCTGTTCCGTTCTCGTCTCATTGATTGAGAATAAGAATAATAATTACATGATTGTGATGATGTAGAGCAAGAAGATGATGAAGATCTATGGTTCATCGTCGTCATCATCATCATCATATTAGTAGTAGTATTTAATGTTAACATATCACTTATTATATATTATAAATGTAAAGTGTTTGAGAAGTGTTGATGATAAATATGTAAATTGATGAGTAAGTCAGTGTTAGTCACTTGTAAGCGTGATAATGAGTGTGGTTTTATTTTACAGGGCTGATCGAAAAACATATTTATCACAGTCTGAGTCTGACAGTGCTGCCTGCTGCACTGCTGCTGCACTGCTGATGCAGGCTGTCTAAAAAGAGAGAAATTAACTATTAACAGCTTCGAGTGATAAATATGTAAATTGATGAAAAAGAGGGGAACGAAGAACGTTTTCTCCATTATTACATCGTTCGTTCTTTTTTGACAAAAACAACTTATTTCATAACGTATCAATTAATTAATTAATTGATCAATTAATTAATCGATCAATTGATTCATTGAGACGATAGTATGGGTATTAGAACGTACTCACAAGAGATCAAGAACGGTCGCAACCCTTTATCGTTAAAAGATGATAATCTTACTACTTTTAATGAAAAAGATGGACAAATCCGACCAGAATTCGTTGTTACTAAAAACGATACTAACGCACAGAACGTAATCACGAGTCGTCGTAAACCGATCACTTCGATGGTTGAGAGCATATTCAAAAACGAACAAATAAACAGTAATGATAATAATAATAATAATAATAATTCGATAATAACAGTGAAGGAGTTCAAAGAGAACCATAGAACGTGGAACGTCAATCGTGAACGAGCACATAACGGACACGGCATATTCTCACAAAAGACACCTGAGAAGAGATTAGTAGTACCAAACGCGAGACCGACGATTACTACTGCTGCTAAAGAACACTTGAAAGAACATGAAGACAAGAAGATCATGAACATACAAGATTTGAAACAATTGACTGTACAAGAGTTAAGAATTGCATGCAGGGAAAGGAAAGTTAATCCAGCAGGATCGAAAGATGCCTTAATCGAACGTTTAGAAGAGGCTGTGAAAACCGGCTTATGCGCTCTCGATTCGTTCTACGTCAATTCGAGACAGACTATACAGAACTCCGTAGCCGCTGGAGTCAGATTTGATGATTCGAACAGGAGCAGACATTGGAACACGAGTAATATAAGACAAACGTCCACGTTACATCAAAAGGCTATGTATAAAGGGAACGAGATCTTCTCCTCCAATTTCATTGACGATACGAAGCAAATGGCGCATACGAGAATCGTCGGCGACGCGAATAAACAAACGCAGAAAGACGGAGGGGGCGTTCATTTGGAAGATTTTACGTTTCCTGAACAACAACATCAACAGATGACGACGAATAACAATAATAATAATAATAATAATGATCAAGTACAACGAGTTGTTAATAATGATAAAGAAATAAAAACGAGCGAGGCGAGAATGAGGTACGCGGATTCGGCGAGAGGGCACGATTTGTTCGGCTCATGGACGCAACCAGTTTCTTCGCCCGAAAAACAAGAAGAACTTAAAATTGCAGCAGTCGCAGAGGAAGAAGAAAAAATTGAAGAAGAAGAAGAGCCTATTGAAGAAGAAAATGATGATGATGATGATGATAGTAGAGACGAGTATAAGAGGCGTCAAACCATGTCTTTGGAAGAGATGAAACTTTTAAGACAAGAATTGGATGAAGAAGAAGAAGAAAAAGAAGAGTTAGAGTATTCGCCAGCGAAAACTGAAATCTTCAGCGCATTCAAGGCTGCTAAAAGTGATCGTTCACCAGTGTTCATTTGTCCAAAATCACCATATCACGCGTACTTGAACAACTCGGACGACGACGACGATGAAGATGAAGACGAGGATGAGATAATTCGAAAAGCTGACCAAGCTGTGCGAGAAGCCGAGGAAGAGTTGGCCGTTGAAATCTCAGCCTCCCTCAACGAAACAAGCGAAGAATGAGAAGAAGAAGAAGAAGAAGAAGAGTTGTATTGAATATACCAGGTACTATCAGCATATCGTAAGGATCTTTTACTTGTTATCCATGTTATTATTACTATTATTAGTGTTGTTGATTGTTGTTCTATTTACAGTCTCAAAAAACTCGATCATTTTTTTACTCGGCTACATGGGTCCTCGCTGCTCGCTCTCTCCGGGATCCTCTATCCCCTCTATAGCTGCTTATGATAGCGCTCTTTCACTCGCTTCATTTTTGCGGCAATATTAGCAGCACCGTCATCGCAGCAGGTCTGTCTGTCATTGAAGTTTTTGAATTTTTCGAAGAATTCTTTCGTCCTTTACAACGTCAGACTTGTCAGAAAGCTCAATCCACTGAATTATTATTGTTTAATTTATAAATGATTAAACGAAGTAATGATAATAACAAGAACGACAACAATAAATCAATCTTAATCGGTCGATCGAACTTGAACGAATGTCCTTTCTGTTTCAAGCACGTTCATAGAACTTTATTGGACTCGCACGCACAGATATGTCTCTCGAACTTATTATCGAAGGAGGACTGTCACAAAGAACGCGAGGAACAACTCTTGTTCGATTTAAAAAACACGAAGAAGAAGTTTACTAATGATAATAATGATAAGGGTTTATTAGTTTTAAGCGAGAACGCGTCAGGAAATGATATTGATAATGATAATGATAATAAGTGGATTCCCTCTACTGCGCGAACGAAAACAGCTCGTAATAAGAGAGCTAGGAAAACTAACGACGATGAAGGGAGCATTTATAAATTCTTCATCGCAAAAGCTGTTACTACTGCTACAACAACAACGACTATTATTAACGACGCTCATGAGAAAACAGAACACAAAAAGGAAGATGATAAAGAAAATGACGATGAAGACGATGACGATGACGATAACGATAATGACGAAGAAGAAGAAGAAGAAGAAGAAGATGTAGACGTACTAGCTATGAACACCGAAATAGAAGGAGGGCAAATGTTGAATAAAACGAACTTTGAATTGAACGTTATGTCGGGCGATTACATGACTTGCGGGATATGTTTAGAACCGTTTGATGAGAAAGAGAACGTTTTGAGATATATGTTTTACCCGTGTATGCACGCGAGGCAGTGTAAAGAGTGCGCTATAAGAGTATGGCAAACCAAGAAGATACGCATGAAATACGCTAAGACGAAGACCGCGAAATGTCCATGGTGTTCTCAAAAGATCGAATGTCGACCGAAGCGATTTCTTCCGTTCCTATGAATATGATTCAGATTTATTATATATAATTTAGAAATTCTAGCTAGCTATGCTATAACCTATATGGCATATTGTACGGTAATAAACTAAACAACACACACAATAATAAAAAAGGAATACGAATTCAATTATCCTCCAACTTTGTTTGATTCGTCTCCGGGAGCAAATAATATACGCTAGCTAAAGCAAAAACGCCAACGAACGTGTAGGCGATGAAGACATTTGAAGCCCCGAACAAATCGACAAAGTTCAAGAACGTGAACGTGACTAAAACGTTACATAACCATTGAACGAGAGTTGCTAACGCAACTCCAGAACTTCGAGCGTCTTTGGGGAAAACTTCCGAGGAAACGACGTACGGAATCGGCCCAAGCGATAAAGAGAAAGAGACTCGGAAAATAAGAATCCCAATGATGGCTAATATTCCAGAGTTTGCTCCAGTGAGTTGATTAATAGCATTTAAAGCGGCGGATGACGTAAACGAGAACGCTATTAAGGCGCATCCGAATATTATTCCGCAAATGCCAAACATCGCCATTGTTTTCCGTCCGAAAACATCAATCTTCTTGGATAAATACGTTCCAAAACAAATCTGACACGTTGCAACCATGACCGTGAGCAAAATAGACTCTCGTTTACCATATCCCAAGGAATTTAATATTTTTGGTGCGTAGTAAACGATGACATTTATTCCACAAAACTGCTGCAACATGTTCAAACCACAAGCAATTGATGTCGCCTTGATATGCTTTGCGGTTTTAAATAACCCGACAAAGCCCGAATCTTCCATCGGTCTCACGTCCACAGTAGCTAAACTCCCAACTACTTCATTCGTATTCCATGGTAACTTTTGTCCTAAGTTTTCCATATTCTTCCGAGCTTCTAAAGATCGTCCGCGACTCGCTAACCATCTCGGCGATTCTGGACAAACGTCGGGTTTAAGTCTAAAGATTAATTCTTGCACTGCGCATGGCAGAATTGGAACGAGTAACATCAATCGCCATATAAGTGATGAGTGCAAATTACTATTAGTAAATCCACTACCTCCAACTGCGACGACGACTTCTCCTCCTCCTCCTAGACCGAACAAAGAAGATATGATTAAGCTACTTACGAACGCGTAAAGTAGCCCAATCGTTCCAAAGAGTGGTGATAACGAAGTAAATTTTCCGCGCGTTTCAGCTGGTACGCATTCGGAAATAAACACAGTCGTTATCGCCGTCGATATCCCAGATGCGAACCCTCCAATAAACCTGGCTAAAATTAATGTCTCGAATGAACTCGAAATTGCTGCCATTAAAGCCGAGAGGACGTACAGCGCGTTTGCTACTCTGAAAATATCTTTCCTTCCAAACCGCTCGCTTGCATACTTTGAACCAACGATTAAACACGCAAAAGCTGCTCCCAACGGAAGTGCTGCGACGATTGCGCCTTTAATAGTCGACGTTAATATAATTTGATTACCAAAGTCGATGTAGACGATTGCGCCAGCGATGCATCCGCACGCGGCTCCAAACGCGAGCATTTGCATACAAGCAGTTAAAGAGAGTGCGTATAACTTCTTCTCAAATTTTATATTATCTCCTTCTTCTTCAAATTCTTCCTTTGATACATTTATAGAAGAAGAAGAAGAAGAAGATAATAATATCCGTCCCTCGAATTGAGTAGGTTTTCTTCTTCTACTACTGTTAATTATATCATTATTACTATTATTATTACTATCATGCGATGTAATAACGATCAAGTGATCGCTCAAATTAGTACATCTTCTTCCCCTTCTTCCTCTTCTTCTCGTATTCTTCTCCTTCTTTGAATAGTTTTTTATGAAACGACAGTTATTTGTTCTCGCATTAGTGCCGAGACAGCGAGTGGAAGCGTTGAATATCATCATATCTCTAACAACGACGACTTACAGGTGGTACTATACTCCTTTTCGTTACATATGTTCATGATATATTGTTGTGTGTGTGTGTGTGTGTGTGTGTGTGTGTGTGTGTGTGTGTGTGTAAATAATATGTGTAAATAACCAACATCAGTTGTGTAAAAAACGTGCCGGTACCCACAAACCTCGAATGACGTTTCCTCACAAAAAACGAAAGTCTCGCGAGGAGGAAAAGGACGGGGTTTGCAAGGAGTACGCAAAACTAATTCGAATAAGTAGAGAAAAAACTTTAAGAGCATTTTAACATCATATTAGCTTTTTTAGTGGTGTGATAAAAAACGTACAGTGTAGTGGGCCCGGCCCGTCCGTGTAGTGGTAAATACACGTATGTAAAAATACAACAATGTAATAATATAAATGATAATATAATATAATTAATCATCCAAGTTTAAGCACATGCAAACACCTTGCAAGATCCAATGCGATTCGTGAACATCCGAACTCACTGATGCCTCAAAGACTAAACCTTTGCCCATCGCGTTCCTTCTTTGTTGAGTGATATAGACGGGGATATCGAACTCGCCTTGTTTCTGTTCGCCTTCTGCGGTTTGATCGGACGAAGAGCTCTCGACTGGTACAATGTGCATGATCGGGAGCTCCTGTACGAGTTCGTTATTCAGCTGTTTCATGAGCGTTTGTGTCTCAGAACACCATCTCGCACCTTCCAAGTATATTCCAGAGACGTATGATCCGTTCTCTGGAGCGTCAGTGATCTTAGTTGGATCAGTGATTTTGGTCAATTCCGTTTTCACTCTCGCAACGTCTAAGGGCCAACCTTTCTTTCTACACGCAGTTTGCACGAGAGCCGCGATGAATGTTTCTGGCGAGTGCAAACCTGATAACCAAACGTACGGCGGTAAGTTGCCATCGTTCTTTGCAACCCAGTCATTGAATTGATTCGAGCAATCTTTGTACCACTTAATCCAGGACGTGATATTTTTACCAGTCTCGGGCGCTTCTTTCTTCCACGAGCTTGGAACGAAGCCAGAGTTTAAGGACATTGCCACGTTATCGAGTACTGAAGACATTGCAATTTCGCCATTCAAAGCTTTGCGCAAACTTAAAAGCGTTTGCTTCATAACGCTCGTTAATTTGTTATGTTTTTCCAACTCTTGCAAGAGCGCCACGCGAATCGGCGTAATATCATTCATCCATTTCTTTCTCAATTTCTTCACGTCAAAGTTCTTATTCGCTTCGCGCGGTAAAACTGAAATGATATCAACTGCTATGGAATCGAGAATATCTTCAGGGCGCTTGCCCCCTTTTTCCGAAGTGTTATCTTTATCATTCGTATCTTCATCATCCGCGTCACCGTTTGTCGCTTCGAGAGTGTTTGTATTTGGTTGTAAAGCGATTAGATTGCCCCACATTAACTTTGCCGCTCTTGTAGAGTGAGCAACATCTGCATTCATGTGCAATCCTAGAACTTCGGGTGTTTGAGCGGCTGGTATTCTGGTTATTGCGCTAAGTAATTCATCGTAAGACGTCTTTTTAGGTAATCCAAATTTCATCCCGTCCTCCGCCGACGCCGACGCCGACGCATCCTCGATGATGTTGATTATCTCCTCATCGGTCGCGTGGTCATCGTTTTCTTTATGAAACGCAAATGGACGCTCATCGTCGAACAAGAAATCGCCGAAATATTCGTTCAAATACGTCACAAGAATTCTTCTATCGTACAAATCAGATACGCGTCCACCGTACATAGCTTCGCCGATTAAATATCGCAAAGTCCCCCACGGAATATCTTTTGCCACTTTTGCTGGCGGGTTTTTCTTTCGTGTTGCAGACGACGACGTCGACGTTAGCGCATCCTCTTCTTCTTCTTCTTCTTCTGGTTCTTCTTCCTCGTTTTCATTATGAATATCACCGTCGTCGTCATCATCATCATCGTTAATGCAAGCAACTTTATTGAGGTACGTTTCAATCAAAGACAAAGAAATTCTAAAGTCGGTTTCATTAAAATCGTAAGGGACGTTCCAACCTAATTTCCCATATTTTCTCCTCTCTTGCACGACTGCGTGAAAAAATGTCAGCACGTACGAGAGCCTTCTGAACGCGAAATGATTGCATTGACTTAATGCAGATTCCGATAACTTTGCGAAAGAACCTCTCATGTTTAGCTGTAAACCAGCCGGTGGCTCTGTGACAACTTTTAACGAACTTTGCAAAACCCCGAGCGGGAACGAGTCAACGGGTTCGGTCGTTAGCCATAATCGATAGTCTTCATGAACATCGGCTAAGTCTTCCAATATTTTCTCCAACTCACTTAACCAAGAAGGAAGTAAATGGCAATTCTGTAGCATTATCCAGTTGCCGTCTCGTGCAGAGGATGAAATAAGTTCAGCCGCGCGCGGTCCCATACCTTGCCCGAGCGCCATGAACTCCAATTTTTCTCCTAGACAAAAGCCCTTCTTTTCTCCTAGTTTCAAGACATCAAACGCTGGATCGGCACCTGGTGATAGAATAAATACAACTGGTGTTCGCGAATTTGATGAATTAAAGATAGACTCGTAATCGATGATTGGTGGAGTTACGTATTGATCACCTAGAGCAGATGTGATGAAACGAATCGTAGCCGTGGTGATTCTATCAACTCGAGCACATCTAAGCAAACACAAGAACTCAAACGGTGTCAATCGTTTTTGTATATCATTCGGTGTATCGGATAATTCTGGAGTATCCGCAGATAACCACTTTCTCCAAGCGTCTGGATATGTCGAGATTTCTGTGATGAGTTCAGATTTTAGTACTGCGCCGCTCGAGTCCATCGTCGTTAGTTGTTCTAAATCTCGTAAACCTGATTTCGGCCAAATAGAGCTCACTGAATTCATGAATGATTCAGACGAATTACTATTATTATCATCGTTCTCGCTGGTATCGATGGCATCGTCATCGCTTAGCTTGAGATTTCCTTTCGTGAAAAAGTTTACGGCTTCAATGTCAACGATACCGTCGCCGAGTAAAATTTGAAGCGTCATATGCATAGAAAGTGTCAGTTTGTCGCATTCAAATAAACCAAGAGAGGCAAAATCATACACGGCTAGAGTCAATTCGTCCACAAATCGCCCAATGTCTTTCGCAAAAATATTCTCGGCAGTATCATTTTCTTCTCCCCCTTTCAATGCTGCTGCTGCTGCTGAAACGTTGTCGTTTTTAAGTCTAGTTTTCGTGAGTGATAACTTAAAAACTTCCAAATACGACGATAACGAATATTCGTACATCGTGTTGATTTTATTGAGGTTTTGTAACACAAAAAATAGAATAGCCCCTCTTTTTGCAATAGGTTCGTACGCTTCTCTCGCGAGTGTAAGTTTCTCGGTCGCTTTTTTCGCCTCTTTAAGTTTACTACCAATCTCTTTAGCCTTAGATTTCGTTTCTTCAAGCGTGGCAATCAGCTCTACGTTGTCGAGGATTTCGCCAGAAGCTGACGATAGTTCCAATAAAAGCGTATCCTCGAGATCTTTAAGTAAAGATTTATTGACGGACGTTTCTTGAACGAGAGTTTCGCGTTGTTGCTCTAAATCAGGTCTTTCTAACTTCACAGTCACGTTAAGCAACTGCTCTTGCAAACCGATAAGAGTGACTCCGTAATTGATAATCATCGTCTTACCGGAAACTTCAGGTCCATAGCTAGGATTTGGTAGTTTCGATGTCAAGTATAAACGAAAGTTGTCATCCCATTCAACTTCTGAGTCTCCGATTTGGACCGTTTTAATTCCATTATGTTCAGTGACACGGCGCTCTAAAACATTATCAATAACAGGATCCAAGTGTTCGCCAACGTTTTCAAACAGAAAAGGTAGTCCGTATTTAACAGCAAGTTCGAGCTGTTTAAGAAAATCACCATCGCTGAATGTTTTAATCTTCCCTATGAGATTTTTACCTTCGCGATGTTTAATCCATCGCACGGCTTGCATTTGAGGATCAATACACAATGGAAATCTTGAAGCCTTTGTAGTCAAAATACCGTTTTGAACACTCAAATCATCCGTCGGCAAACCTTCGCTAGCCCATTTCCCAAGCTCAACATCCGTCGTCAAGAGATTTTCGAGACGAAACGATGTCGATACTGGAATATTTCTCGACTTTACGTCAGCGTACAACATTTCGTAGGTAAATTTTTTGCGAAACTCAAACGTAAATGCTCCGGAGTATGATAAAAATGAACTCGTCAACAAACAATCGCCTATTAAATTCTCCATATTTTCATCCAACTCTGTCATTTCTTTTGCCCATCTCACACGTTCAGATTCCAAACCTTTCAAAAGTTTCTCAGCGGCAGACAAGCGCGTTTCCATGATTTCCGCTCGTTCTTTAAGTTTCTTCTGGTTTGAAGTTTTCTCTTCAAACTGTTCCGTCAGCGAAGCGAGTTCCTCCGATAATTGCTGAACTTCTATTTTTGTTTTCGCTAGTTCATTCGTTTTCGTTCGAAGTAATTTCTCAGCAGAAGATACCGCTGCTCGCTTTGGATTAACTGTCCTGGCAACTTCGTTGTATTTGATCATGGCGAAAACCCACTTTAGTAAACCACCACCGGCGCTTGAAATTTTTATCACCTCCTCTGGTGAGAATTTTGAATCTTTTGTGTACGTTTTCAGCTCTTTTGCTTGCTTATCCTTGATCCCATCTTTGTCAAACTCCATCAGTGTCTTTAGAAAGTTTAGATCTGACATCATCGCTTTCGCTCCAGACCAAGACACGTTTGGTAAACCCTTCAAAATCATAACACACTCGCAGACTTTTTGAACCGCAATATTTGGCTTTGCGAATGATTTTAATTCTGTGATATCATCTTTTTTTAGTGAATTAAGTGCTAGTGCAGCAGCTTCCAAGGCTGGAATTGCTTTCGCTAAATCGTTCTCTGCATCTTGCTTCTTGATCGTAATCGTTTCGTTCTCCTTCTTTAGCTCTATTTCTTTTATACTTGCTGCTTCTTGTTTAGATTTGACATCTTTACTTGACGCGGTGATAACATCCAAGAGCTCTTCGCACGCTTTTGTCTCCCCTTGAACGACTTCTTTTGCTTGATTTAGCGTTTTCTGCATTGCATCAACTTCATTTCCAGCCTGAATTAACTTTGAAGATCCACCTTCTAAACGTGCTTTTAAGTCACCGATTTTCTTCCTGTTCAAACCGAGCATCCTTGAATAGTTTGCAATAAAGTCCAAATAATTCTTGGGAGTGACATAATTAGTCCTGTTAAGCTCATTTTTGTATTTCGCCGAAAGTTCCATGACGAGCTGATGCGTGGATACCACGTGTTCGGCAATCGGTTGACAAAGATTTGAAGGAATTTCGTTGATAGTACTCAAAAAAGCAGTCGCAACTGATAAAAGCGCTTCTTCCGGCCAAGCCGTGAACCAATCGATGACGGTGTCATTCACTAATCCAGGGAAATTCCGACATCTCGAACGCAGTAAATCCCCGGTAGGTGACATGCACAAAACAACGTGCAAATTCTTGCGTGCACGAGAGATGAAGAACCGCCATAGATCTTCCTTGGAATCACGTACGTTTGCTTTCAGAGCATCATCCCTCAATGATCGTAATATAACCTGCTTCTCATCATCAGGATAAAGCGCGGGAACAGTACCACTAGTTAGAATACTGTTAATAATTTCTAGAAATCCTTCACTTGCGACGTGATTATCGGTGAATAAGAATACGACTTTTTCGTTTTCAACGCCTACTCTTTTAAATAAAGTTTTCAAATCCTCTCGGAAAGAGCTCTCGTCGTAACCACGCGTTAAAGTAATTTCAAATATCGCACAACCTGCGGCTGCAGCTGCGAGCTTAGCTAAAGACTGCTTCCCAAATCCACCATCTCCAATCAAAAGCATATGTCCACGCTCCTGCCGCAAAACTCTATGTATGCGAGTAGCATGTTCGAGTGCATCTTTAAAAAATACCAAATTCATCTTTTTATTGTTACTTCCACCGCCGCCGCAAATATCGAGCGCTTTCTCAAAAGTAAGTTTTATATCTTCGTAGTCACCAACGTCCTCATAGCGCACGCTGAGCGCATTTTTCGCACTTTCGAGTTCATTCGCTTCTGTATCATCTCTATTTCCTTCGATATGATGAGCGTCATCTACACCTTCTACTACAGATACCTTCTCATCTTTATTATCTTCTTCTACTTCAGTTTTCGCTCCACCTGTGAGCAACAACTCACTTCTAAAGTCTGCAAACAATACGGGATCCATGAGCGCTCGCTTTGATATTTCCTCATTGTATCCAAAGAATTCTAAAATGAGCGATTGGATTTTTTGCTTGACAGAAGATCGATCTTTATCATCCACTAATCGATCGTGAAACACTCGTAGTACTTCGTTACGCCACAATCTCACAAACGAACATTCTGCATCGATACTATCAGCAGATGAACGACTCATGCCTTGAAAAACTCTAGACAAATCTCTTAAGTTAAAAATATAATGAAATTTTGAAGGAGTCGGAGGCAATGTTTCGAGAACGTAGCGGTAAAGAACGAGTGTCGCTTCGAGAATTTTTCCACATACCAAATCAGAAACTCGCGGTGTTCCATCATCACATTGCCCGAGATTATGAGCTATCTTTTCAAGAATGCTGAGATAAATTGTCTTCAAATTCTTCTCCGACGGAGGTTCTATTTCAAAAATGTTAAACAACGACGCAAAACGAGGGTCAATGGTATTCCGTGCTCCACCTGGATGCCCCATCGCGCAAATAAATTGTGTATCTTTCACAGTTTTCCAGTTTAAATCTTTACCTCGATCGTAAAATCCATCTCGCTCGAGCATAGTCTTCAGCATCGCAATAGGTTGCTGTGTTCCATACAAATCTTCTTTAGGCATGCTGACGTCATCGATAAAAACAATCAGCTTGCGACCAACCGGTGGTCCGTATACATCTTTAGTACGTTTTTCGATAGAATCTTCAATAGCGCGTTGTACGTCGGAAGCGCTCGTTCTTGAACTCAAATTCATCGTTATATATGACATGTTTCTATCATTAATCGTCATTTCTGCGAGAACTTTTTCGATCGTTACCGTTTTCGCCGTTCCAGACGCACCAACAAATAATATGGGCTTCTTTGATTTTTTGCCAAGAGTCTGCAAAATCCAAGAAGATCTGACGGTATCAGCCGTAGGAATAAGCAAAGATGCAAACGAAGTCGTCTGCATATCTAAAGGAAACTTTTGAGCTTTTGAATCCCAAGAGAAGAACGTATCATGCGAATAATCAAAGCCGTAATCATAGAGTGTACCACTTGTCGGTAAATTAAGCGGACTTGAACATATGGGATCAGCAGATAGTGTTCGTAGAAAAATATCAAACTTAGGCCTATCGCACTTGATTAACGTAGATCCAAAAGACCACGTCAAAGCAAAAATGAACATTCTTTCCATCTTTCTCTCTAATGCTGATGTGGTTTCAGCAGCAGCAAAGGCAGTAGAAGCAGTATTAGTATTAGAACCATTGACAATATCATTCTTCTCGTTTTCGTCTCCTGGAAGTAAACTATCAAGTAACGAACACAGTTGCTCGACATAATTTGAAGACGTTCTTTCGACGCTTGAATACGGAGGTGGTTCGTCATCAGAAGGGCCTTCCAAGCAAAATTCCACGAGAGCTCCGACGTACTTTTCAAACATGCGAGAAAGAATGTTTTGAAGTAATTCTGACCTTTGCTTCTTGACCCAAGACGTACAAATCGGCTGGAAACCTAGCGTTTTGGGATCTACGTAGACCATACCACATCGAGATACGGTTGCCGGCGATGCGTGTGCTAAATTTGCGACTTCAAATAACAATTTGCAGTGATCTCTAAGTCTAATGCGCTCGCCGTTCGGTAAGGTCAATAACTTGTTATCGTCCATCACGGAGTTCATATTTTCAACCCACACAGCATCTACGTCGCCGTCGAAAACAATGTATCGCCTCTCGTTTTCTCTGTTTTCCGGCAAAGGTCGATTCGCTTCTCGAAATATGTTCGATAATAATCCATCCGTCCATTCTCTTGTGTCCCTATCTAATGAACCGTAGAGTTCTGAAACTGACTGCGCCTTCGGATTGAGTAGAATTAACTTGGTCGGTTTTCCGAGCGCCTCTTGAGCGCGAGCCAAAGTTTTAATTACTACGGATTTCCCACCTCCAGTTTCACCAACAACCATCGTCGTATGTCTCGTTAACATGGTTTCGTATAATTGAATGACCTTGTCCACTTGTTCTGAAGGCCCAGTAAGAACTTGATATCCGTTATTCTCTAAATCTTTCTCCACGGCGTCGTTCAGATTTGGGTATCTAACGCGGGGACAATCCAACCCCGGAAATAAATCATTGATCAATCCAAGAAAAAGGGGAGCATCTTCGAACACAAACTTTGGTAGATTCATATCTCGCAGTGCTCGCATTAAAACGAGCTGTTCAGAAAGGTCCGGTGACTCTCTTTTCAAAGTACCTGCCATGATTAGTACTGATTTTAACGCTCTCAGGCCGAAATCGTAGTGCGACTGCTTTGAGAGCTGCTCCTTTGCAAGTTTATACAAGACTGTCATCTTTTTCGCAAGTTCTTTGGCACTATCGAAGCCTTCAGAAAAGAGCATAATTTCACAAATTTGCTGAAGATCTGGAACAATCATCTGAACTGGACGGAATAAAGCTTTCAAATTATCTGGCAATTCCGTCCGTCCAGCGTAACCGGGATTCATGGTGATAAAAATACCCGTTCTTGAATCTAAAGCGATGTCTTTGCCTTCAAAATTGAAACGTTTGCAGTTAGTTTTAAGACTCTCTTGTATTAAACGAATCTGCGATGATACCACGCTGAGAACTTCAGCATCAATTCTATTAAACTCATCGAAACATCCCCAAGCGCCGCATTGCACGAGTCCAGTGAAAATAGCCCCCATGGCTTTATAATCTAATCCTTCTCCACAATTAAATACAACGCAGAGTAGTGCCATGGATTTTGCTAAATCTTTCGTCGTCTCAGTTTTTCCAGTTCCAGCAGGTCCCGCTGGTGCGCCTCCAAGGCGGTAGGTCAACGCTGTGGTTAGCGTCATATAACACCTGTCCGTCAGAGCTGTGATTACGAGCCTTCCGTTAAGTCCCATGTATTCATATCCATACAAGAACTCTCCAGAGCACTGATTGATGACGATATCATCTTTTTTCTTATCCCATCTGAAACGAAGTTGAGATTCCCACGCGAATTCAGACTCGTCTAGAACTGAATCTCGAACGAAACTTTCTATAATATCGCGAGCGTGTACGTCGATAATAATCATCGTGTTCACTTTTTTTCGCTCTAAATCCGTCAAATCGGAACGCACTAACTTTGTAAGATCTACCAGTTGTGATGTAAGTTTTTGTGAAAGTAATGTCATAGCCATCTTATCCTGGCCGTTCTTAACGCGACGGAATACATCGATAACTTCCCAAGTCCACCAGATTTGAGAGCCAACTAGCGCAACCATCCCTAATTCTTCCAAGATCCACTTCGTTCGCGAAGTCGCACTAGCAAACCTTTTTATTCCTTTCTTACATAGTTCTTTCAAAGTAATACGCATTGCGCTTTCAACTTTAGTCATCCAAACTTCAACTGGTAAACCTAAAACTTGAACCGGCTCAGAGAGTTCAAACGATTCACCTTCTGCGCTCATCAATCCGACGATGGATTCGTTATTCGGACCAAATAAAAGCTTGGCACAATTATCGAAAAGTTTCAGCATATGTTCTTGAACGAGTGTCGCATCTGAAGTTCCAAGTATAGATAGCAACTCATCGTCGGAGATGAAGAAAAATCTAGGAAACGCGTCACGCTTTGTATTTAAATATTGGGAGAGCGACTTTTGACATAATTCCAATTGCGCCGAAAGTTCATTCAAATGCTCTAATCGACCTTCAACTCTGCATGATTCTAATACTTTAGCGTCGTTATCTTCTTGCGTACTGCACATTATCCGCTTCCATGCAAGATCGATTTTATCAAATTTATCAGCTTCGACTGGAAGTTGCATGCGAATATCGTCAGCGCCACAAAAAATCGATTGCAAATACATCCATCTGCGCTGCGTTCCAATCCATGCATCTATAACGTCGGATATATGTGACAAGTCATATTCCCAGCTTTGAACGATATTTTTGAATGATGCTGCGTGTTTGGAGGCGGACATTGATTGAAGTGTCAAACTTGAATCTTCCAGTGAAAGTGTAATTTCATCAATTGCGCAAAGGATGAGGGTCTTTTCTTCGTGAGTACTTGATTCTCTCGCGAATGGGCGCAAATCAAACCGAGCATTTTTCCACTCTTCGCTGAGTTTTTGCAAATCATCTTCAATTTTCATTTCTCTCTCAGCTCTATGAGTGATATCTCTAACATGTTGAGCGTGTTCGTATAATCGGAGCTTCAGAACATCTTCCAAGGAAATAGTAGCCATCTCGATGGAAGTTTTTGCCATCTTGGCAAGCTCTTCCCAGTGTCTTGCTCTCATCGAAGGTGATTTCAGAATGGAAAATAAATCCAGCGTATCTTTAAATAATGTTATGCTTTTCTCTAAACTCAAAATCAAACGCGATGTCGAAGGCGTTTCTGTTACGTTCAATTCACAATCCTCGTTGGACTCTGCGGCGATAATTCGTAACCGATCGATATCAATAGATTCCCATAATTCATCAGAATAAAGTTTGATCTTCGCAGCGAACCTCTCGTATACAGCGTAAATGCTCTCGTATTCTATGATATTCTGTCGCAACGTTTCCAAACTCGAAACCAAACGCGGGGGGAATTGGAACGCCTTTTCGGAGTCGCGCAACTCTGCGCGTTTCTGACACAAATCCAATACTTTATGCTTAAACTCGCTTAATTTTGATAGTCCTAACTCTAGATCCAATAAAGACTTATCTGACGCTGGTCCAGTCTTTTTCATTTCATCGAGCGTTTTCTCACACGTGCTCTCGAATTCGTTCAAATCGTCGCGCAACTGCTCCTCAAATTTAATCCGCACATGCTTAAAGGCCACGTCTGTTCTTTCACATTGCTCTTTGCAAGCTTTCAAAGATGCAGTCGTTTCTAAAACAAAATTCATATCATCATTCGATTCGGTACCGCGTTTATCTAATAATAACATCTCTTGGCAAAGACGAAGTTCCACTCGATCTTTAACTTTATGAATATTAAGCTCCGTCACGCTATCTGTGCGGACGTCTTGAACTAACCTCAAAAACGTTTTCATATCTTCCAAACTCACTGGAATTACTTCGAGAGTATGGTGTATGCTTTCAAATTTTAAGTTCAAATCTGATAAAACCTTTCTATCGTGCACTGCGGAAATATGAGAGAGTTCTCTGATCCAAATGTCACTTTCCACGGCTATCGCATCGATAAGTGGCGTTGCATCGATTTTAACGCAAGAAAAAATCACCACTTTTTTCGAATCAGCCAAAGTTTTGCGTTTATATTGACAAAATATGTTCATCGAGTCCTCGAGCGGTCCGAATTCAATACCGCAAAGCTCTGTAAATGTTTTTAGTGACTCTTTGCGCGCTTTCGTATTTAACGCGTGCTGGAACTTGCTCCATCCTTCGACATGTTTGACAATTTTTTGTGATAACTTCAGAACTGCACGATGAGAAGCATCTATGGATTTCGAGCACGTTGTAGAACCTTTGAGATCGCGCGAAAACGTGATACCGAACGCGTCTGCGTTTGTTTCTTCGAACATTTCTTCGAAGCCATCGTTATCATCTAAAGCTGTGACGTAATCTCTGTCATCTTCAATATCCATCGCATCATCATCTGTGCACTGATTTTGCTGAATTTCTACACACGTTCCGTGCATCCATCGTTTAAATTTAGAACCAACATTTCCGATTGAATCAATAAAGTTATGGAGCCGAGAGGAAATGTGCTCCAGCGAGGGACACATTGTTACGCTTCTCGAACGTAATTCAATCTGAATCTGAAAAAACGCATTCTCGCCGCAATGAGTCACGTAATTTTCTCTAAATACACGCAAAGTCGAGCAAACAGATCTAGCAAGAGCCGAATATATGCTTCTCTCACAAAATTCGTAAAAGGCTTGCATTTCTGATGCCTTTTTCGAACGCGTACCAATCGCGCAGAATTCGATATCGGATAAAAGGTTTGAAACTTCCCTATACTTACCAACAGCTCTTTCCACAATC
>Ga0302126_10000827_pt1 | contig 19256 bp, 13 predicted proteins | sample CB4_20m_MG_FD_203108 | JGI IMG/M metagenome (GOLD analysis project Ga0302126, IMG submission 203108) | Marine microbial communities from Western Arctic Ocean, Canada - CB4_20m | ecosystem: Environmental > Aquatic > Marine > Oceanic | place: Canada: Western Arctic Ocean | collected 2017-09-24 | reverse complement strand
CGAAACTGCTGCGTGCTTGTGAAGCGAAGAACTGTGAAACGTTCGACCGATGACGCGAGCGAACGAGTGTTTAGGCGCCCGTTGGTTGAGTAAAAAAGTGTGTGTAATAGGATCAGTTAGAGGATGAAACGCATCGGTCCCGACCTGGACGTTTTTGTTCGATTGAGTAGTTCAAGCCATACTCGAAAACTTAATCTCAGTACGTTAATATATCTACGCTGGTATTCTATTTATCTATAACTATTTGTGTCGTACTAGTCTTTACTGCTATCATCAACACAGGGTATGTCAAACTTTTTCTTCCGAACTGTGACGAATCTACTGCCCTTATCGCCAACGCCGAGCCTAAGAGATGCGTCGGCGTAAGTTACGTCTATCCATCCTTTCGCGTTTATTTTCGCGAGAGGGATTTCGAGCAAAACCTTACTACTCCTTTTCTTTGTTTTCGATGCGGATTCAATCTTAGCGTGCGTGAACTTAACGTCAAACCTTGGTTTGGTTTTCGATGATCCCTCTCGTCGTTCGCACGTACCGAATATTCGTATCGAAATGGCGTACGAACCGAAAAGAACTACATCCGCTCTGTTCTCTACGATTTCCGAATCCAACGAAATGTTCTGGTAATTTCCAACAGAATCCACAAACGAGAACGACTTACTGCTCGAAGAAGATCCGCTCGAATTAGTCGCGTTCGTCACGAACGAACCAATTTTCCCCTCTTTTCTTTCGCGCTCTTTTTCTTCCTCGGCACTCTTTGCACTGGTAAACAACAAACTGAACTCGCCATCGATATATCTCTCCTCCTTCTCTTGATTTCGCTGAATGAATTCCAAAGCGTCCATGATCTCAATAATCTGTTCTTTTTCGCGCACAGAGCAATGTTTCCCGTTCTTCGAACTCGCCGTTAATCGAATCAATTGCGTCTTCAACGATTCTGTATCTCTTTCTTTTTCACCTAATGTCAAATTTGTATCTATATCATCAGTCTTCGTAGCTTTCGATAACTGAGGAGAAGAAGAACGATGACTAACGAGTGATTTTGCATGAGTATTCTTGTTGTTCGTGATGCATCTTTGCGCGATATATCGCCTGAATTGAATTTGATTAGCTACCTGCATTGTTATTTAACTGTTTCGAGCTCACAAGTGTTTTTGTCCAGCATCAGTTGTTTTGTCTACAATTGCAGAATTGTATCTATATCTACATGGCAAGTACTATGACTAATTCTGATTCTAATACTATTCTTCGTCGACATCAAGGTCGTCGTTGATAATACCGGCAGTGGCAATGCGAAACTTACAGATACCAGGCGCAGCGAACGGGGAACGGAACGCATCGGCATACCTAGTCTTTACTCCATTGAACTGTTCTTCGACGCTTAAGAATACGCTCGTATTAGGGCAATTCGCCCACGCTAATCCTAACCCAGGTTTCACGAAGCGACCGCTGCTTTTGAAACGTTTGACGAAGGCGCGTTTGCCGTAATAATCGTTCTCGTTCTCTTCTTCCTCTTCTTCTTCATTTTGTTTGCCTTTGCCTTTGCCGTCAACGCCTTTGTTGTTGTTCGTTAACTTCGAAGTAAAATAAACGCTCTCGTCCTCGAACGAATCCACGACGTGATTCGTAACCACAACAGCTAAATCGTGCTTCCACGCAAACTCCTTCAACAAATGCGTAAACCTATACAAAAATTGCGCCCTCAAAATCACTCTGTGCATATTTCTCTGCCTCTCGTTCCCCCCTCTCATATCTATTTCCTCTAAATCATCCCTAAACGGCGCCGTTAACGAATCAATCACGATAACTTTCACTGGATGCTCTTCATCCCTCGGAACTCTCAAAATATGGCTTATTGACCTTAAAACCTCCCAACAATTCTCTGCAGTCCCCATGGCCTTGAACACATACACTCTATCAAGAGCCTCTGCCTTATTCGCTAAACGTTCTCGCACGAACGCGTTCGTCCTTAAAATCTCTTCCAAACGAGACACCGCGAACGCTTCCTCGGTCGATACGTACACACAAGACCCATTCAAACCGCCTTTCTCTACTGAAATCTGCGCAGTGAGCATCAATTGAAGCATTAACTGCGTTTTCCCTGTTCCATTTTCACCAACGAACTCCGTTATTTGTTTCGTTCGTATTCCCCCCCTCAATATCTCATCGATTCGTTCACATCCTGTTTTCAGGATATTCGCGCTCGTCTCTCTCGGGTGCAACGCGTTCGGTTTATACGAGTCTAGGCCTTGATTACTCTCATTCTCGTTCGTCGTTCTTTCGTGCGGATCTGTCATGTTTCTTTCGCGCTCGTGTTATCTCATTCTCTTCTTCTTCTTCTTCTTCTTCTTCTTCTTCTCGTTTATAGGGGATTATTTCATTTTACGAGTCCATTTTCGATTTTGAATTTCACCTCGATAAAATAAATTTTATATACATCGTCATATATGTATACTGGGTATACATAGTTCTATTCATTCATTGTTGCTAATTATGCACGCGAGTTCATCGACGCTCTGTCGTAATGAAAGAGAGCACCGCGGACGCTTCTTATACATCATAGTCGTCGTTAAATATCAAACAATTTCACCGCGCGGGTGCCTTGTTTTGAAAATTGGGTGCCTTGTTTTGAAAAGGTGCCAGGAAGTGTGTGAGATTAATTCACCTCCAGTAGGCGCGTCAGTGATATAATCGACGATTAACGCAATCGAACGAGAGAGAATAAAATCAGTATCGTCGTCGTCGTCTGGGATGCCATCTATTGGAAAGGTTTCGATGAAAGTCGCCGTAGTGAGGCGAAGAGTTCGGAACTGCGGTATACATTTGATGACTCCTGAATCAGAGGTTCCAAAACCGGCAAAAAAAACCGGCAAGTCGATGCGAATAATGGCAGGGCTCCAAAGGAGTGGTTTATACCAGCTGTAGAGGCTTTATTCGGCGAAAGAAACGCAAAGTTCTGGGAAGCGTGTGTAAATCATGGGAAAGTTTCATCGCATCCAGTGTGGGAGTTTGCAGCGTCTAGTGTCGTAAAAAATAGGATAATTCTACTCGGCGACGCTGCTCACGCGTCAAGCCCTCGTACTGGCACAGGAGCGTATACAGCAATGGTGGATGCAGTATCGCTCGGTATTGCTTTGCAGCGAGCGCCTGATAATGATCTCGATGCTGCTTTACAAATATACAACTCTGACACCGTGCGGCGTCGCGGTCAGGATCTTTACCAACGGAGTCGTACGTCCGCGCAATACTTCACGCCGCCGAACAAGCCGACGTTATCTCCATCGGATCTCTTGAATATTCTCTCGTGAGAATAAATATCAGACGAAATGTCGCCATTGAACGCAAGAGGCTTGATCAAATATTTAATTAGTCACTTTTCCCATATTCGAATTCGATATAGTGCCGTTTTAAATGCAGAAGTGGAAGGAAACATGGCATACTTATATCAATCGTCTGAATAAAAAATTAACAAACCATTAGATTTATAAACCTTTTGTTCTTTCACTAAAGCAAGTATCTTGTGGATGCTTGAGTAATCGCTCGAAAGAAGGCCGCGTTTTTTTATGATACTATACAATTGGCGTACGATTTATCAAATTGATAAAAACAGAACTCAAAAACTTCGTTTCACACCCGAAAAACTTCAAAATAACAAAAAATAATAACGCACGAACTAATTAGATGATTAATAAGAAAACACCAGTAACGATAATCACGGGCGCTTTAAACGCCGGGAAAACGACGTTCATTCGCGATTTAATACTCGCGAACAAAACAGAAAAACGTGTGAATAAAATAGCAATCATCGTGAACGAATTCGGAGCTTTAGGGATCGATAGCCAAATGTTTTCTTCTGAGGAAAATGATGATGATGATATTACTACTACTACTACTACTACTACTAATAATAATAATAATAATAATAAGGATAGTAGTAGTCCTAGTATTCACATAAAAGAGCTCTCTGGTGGATGCATGTGTTGCGCAGTTTCAGTCGCGTTTCAAGTGGCCGTTACAGAGATTTTGAGGACAGTGAAACCGGATTGGATATTGATTGAACCGAGCGGTTTAGGGCATCCGGGCGGTTTGTACGATCAGTTAATGTCGGAATATTTAAGGGAGTATTGTGATGTGAGAGCGATCGTGTGTGTATGTGATGTCGGGATTGTTTTTAGAGCTATTATGATGAAGAAAAAGGATGAGAATGGATGTTTAACAGACTTTCATGAAACTCCCAATAGAAGAACGTTTAGCGATGAAGATTTGATGGAGAGCGAGACGTTTCGGAATCAAGTGAGCATAGCAGATTGCGTGTTAGGATCAAAGACTAATCAATTTATGAGTAATGAGAGTACGAAGGAGGAAGCGATTGGGTGTTTTAGAGAATGGGCGGATGGTTTATATCCAACGAAAATGATGGTTAAGTTCATTGACGAATTACAGTCGCCATGGGACGCCTTGGACGTCGACGTTTCGAGAGGAGAAAACGAAATGAACATGGAAACTGCGAGAATGACAGTAAAAAAAAAGACGACGACGAAAATTGATACTAGCAGTAATCAAACGAAACCATTTCAACTTCCTTTAGTGCATAACGGGAAGCCGCAAATTTCTTCGTACGATACCGACGAATACTCGAGTCGAGGATTTTTATTTCACTCGACGGATTTATTCAGTCGCGCAAAAGTAATCGAGTTCTTCGAACATGCGCACAAAACTTTCCCGATCGTTCGCGCGAAAGCTGTCATTCGCGTATCAAATAAAACTTGGGTTTATCCAACAATCAATGACTATGGCGATTGTTGCAATAATGATAATAATAGTAATAGTATAAAAGTTAGTTTAGAAGAAATAGCGCACAGAAGAGATAGTAGATTCGAATTCATCGTCGTCGTTAGAAATAATAATAGCAGTAGTAACGATGATCATGGTTGCAAAAACAACGATAAAGACGACAATATCGAAGAGAAAGACAAAGCTGATGATGGCTTGTGGGCAGAGCTCGAGTCTCGTCTTATCGCGTGTCGTAATGTATGAAATAAGTTAAGTATCTTGGAAACGATTCGCGAAATATTTATTGCGCACATGCGCGCATTTAATCCGCGCAATTTAAAGATGTCTGCAAGTAAAAAGAATGCCTTGATAATTTCTCCGGCCAAGTTTCCCACGCCCACGTCAACAACGATTTGCTCGTAAATTCAGAAAGTTTATCTATTTTCTCTTACCAATCGCAAGACTTCTCATCGCTTTGCTCACTTCTTGATTAAAAAAAACTTGACCAAGAAGGTTCTTGTTTGTATCAGATAATTTAGGAACCAGAAATGTTTGGAACACATCTCGACAATCTCTAATATTTCGAACCAAAGTCGAAGGTTGCTCTTTCAATCGTGCTCGTTGATTTCGTACGAGCGCTTATTTGAAAGACTCCTTTCCAACGTTTCAAAGATCCTGATCGAGATCAGATTTCCCCGATGTTCCAAACGATCTACTCGTCCGTGTAAATTGCACGCGTGCAATCCATCTTCGTCATTATCGTCATCATCATCAGAATTCACGTGTTCCACTTCCACGCACATACGTCAGAGGTGAAGATAAAGACGCAGAGAGAAAAATATGAAGAAAGTAAACACAAAGAGAACGACGAACGAGAGCTTTTGTTGTTTTTGTTGTTTTTTTCTTAAACGCGGGGGATTTTAAAACGACAAAAACAGCCTCTTAAAATCTTACTTACACGCACCAAAAAAGAACAAATTTTCCGCGCTTCTCTCTTATGACCACATTCCAGAACAACGCATACACGACGCTATCAAAAATGGTATCCAGTACGAAAATTGCCATTGTTGCTGCAATTGCCCTTGCAAATACGTTTAAAGCAGAGTCTGCTTTGCAAGATTTGACCGTTTTACATGTGAACGACATGCACGCGCGCGTCGAACCGGCTGAGAGGAGTGTAGGTGTTCATATTTGGAATATAATTTATTCATTCGTTCAATTTGTGTTTTTTTAACGCGCGCGCGTTTGTATTGTTCTTTAATGATATTATTTTTGATCGTGAAACGCGCAGTTTACGTCGATCTCCGTTCGTGTGTGTGCTATTTATTGAGCCTATGCGGATAATAAGTCTCTCCGCGTATGCAAGGAGTAGTTTCTGTTTCTTTTTTTATTCTTTTTTGATGGTGCTGCTGTACTCTCTTTTATTTACATCATCAAAAATGTTTTGTGTATTTTCCAACAGGATGGGTATTGCGGAGACGCCGTGCCAGATACTGGTTGCTATGGTGGCTTTTCTCGATTGACGACAGCGTTGACCACGGCACGATCAACCGCGACGTGCTCTCTCTTTCTCGATGCTGGCGATAACAATTTCGGAACGCTTTGGACGAACACTTACAAGGGTAAAGAATATTCAGAGTTCGTAAAGTTTTTCAAACAAGACGCGATTACTTTGGGAAATCACGAATGGAACCTTGGTCCAAAAGTGACTGGAGAATTCATGAGTAATATCTCCGCAAAAGCTAACGCTGATTTGGGGAGAGACGTCCCGGTCGTAATCTCTACGATTGACGTTACAAATGCGGTTGGCATGAGCACTGCTGCCAAGGCTTTGATTAAAAAGTACGCGATCGTTACTGATTCGTGCAGTAGAAAAATTGGTATCGTCGGACATTTGACTGCTGAAACAAAAGTTATTTCTTCTCCAGATGGCGTCGTTTTTTCTTCGAACCCAGCGACTGATATCAACGCAGCCGTGACTTCTCTTTTGGCGGAGGACAGTACGGTAAAAATTATACTTTTGCTTTCGCATAACGGCGTCTACAATAGCGAGGCGTTGCTTCCGTATTTATCGAAAGATATCGATGCGGTTATTGATGGGCATTCGCATACTTTCCTCTATGGTACGCCACCTAGAACTGGTGGAGTCTCGCCCAATACGGAAGGTCCTTCCATGGATTCAGCTGGCACAAAGGACAAAAGTTGGTCGTCATATCCACACTTTGTCACTCGCGACAGTTCTATCACAGGCGGTACTACTACGATTCCACTCGCGACTGCTATGGCTTATTCGAAATATCTTGGCCAAATGACTTTATCTTTTGACGATAACGGTCTCGTTACCGCGGCAACGGGTAATCCCGTGCTCTTGGGATCAACTAATTCAAGCAACGTTGTCGCGAAGGACGGCGCTACCGAGACTTTGGTGGCGACTTTGAAGACAGCAGTCACTGCGATTCGAGGTGAAACCGTCGGAACTGTTCCAGTCGAGATGAGCGGTGATAAATTTTCCGTCCGATCTTACGAAATGCCAATCTCTAACCTTATTACTGATGCGATGGTTTACTACACGAATATGATTTACCCGAGTTTAAACACAGAACACAAAAAGGTCGAAATCGCTTTGATGAATGGGGGCGGCATCAGGTCCGGATTGAAGAACGGGACAGTTTCATATGGCGATATTTTATCCATTACTCCGTTTTCGAATACTTTGGAAGTTTTGAATGTAACTGGCGCAAACTTGAAAAAAGATTTACTTTCTGGATTAGAAGGCTGGGGTACAGGTCTAGGTCGGTTCCCTTGCGTTGCCGGAATCAATATGAAGTGGTCCAATTCGACAGGTAACAATACGATTTGGTATTTGAAAGTTCTCGAGAATGGAGTGTACGTCGACTTAGTCGCTACTGATGTTTACAGCGTCGCGACGAACAACTACTTGGCAAAAGGTGGCGACTCCTACTTGGGCTTCAAAGCCTCGGATCCCATTAATGCCGGTCCCGGTCCTAACTTGGAAGATGGAGTCATCGCTTACATTAAATCTGGTTTAGGTGGGAAAACTTATGCTTCTGCTGAAAAGAGAATCGACGGTCCCGTCAACGCTCCTTCCGCTTCTTCTGCCTCGTCGATCGCCTCTTCCTTCAAGACCGCTTGCGTCGCAATCTCTGCCGCGGTTGCGTTTTTGCTCTACTAAATTTGAAGAGAGAGCTTTCTAAATACCATCATCATCATGATTTATGTTATTATAATTTGATATTATTATTATTATTATTATTATTCATCTTGTTCATTCACGATTCGTCCGCCGCGCTCGGATAAAGTTGACCGGCAGATCGGCGTTAGCCTGCCTGAGAAGGCTCTCGAGCTCTCGCTGATGAGGGGTGATGAGGACTTTGTTAATTTGTTATTTTCTTTGATTTTTTTGAGAGATGTGGGCACAAAAAAGGATTGTTTTTGATGACACGCCATCCCCGTCATTTCGTTCGCGCGCTCTCCTCACATCTATTTATTGACTGATTTGCGCTCGCTCTCTGTCTTTCCTATGCATTGATAAATATCTTCGCATAAATAGTTCTCCTTTTTTGAACGCTATGCGCTGGATCATTCTTCGTATCGCGAGTTAATTTCGCGAATAGGAGAGAGAAAAAATATATCTAAAATTATTCCTTTTCTTCCAATAATCACAAACGAGGAACGTCAAGAATGCGCGGGTTGATAATAACGAAATGCTTATTAATATTAGTATTCTCGAGTAATGCACGTCCTTGGTACGTTGATGAAGATTCCTGCGGCATGGATGCTCACCCGACTTCGGCGAATAATAATCACGGTTTTCTGGGAGTAGATGAAACGATAACGTTCAAAATACAGTTCACGAATCCAAGTGCGTCGAATGAAGCTCAAATCGGGGAAGATAATCCTGCTAGGACGATCCCTGATGCGTGGGATGTCGGCGGAAATTTCTACTGTAAGAACTGCAGAATGACGATTACGACAAAACATACGGGTGGCGGTATTTATAACGAGCTATTGACTGCATCGCATGGGTCGCTTTATGAGCAAGGGAGAGAGATGGACGGTAATACAGAGAATGGAATTGGAGTGAAATGTCCTGGTGGACGGAGATATGATGCCGGTTTCTCTAGTAATATTCATCATTATATATGGACGGCGCCGGATAGCTACGTCGGTGATGTGATGATCAAAATCACATCATCAGGGGGAGGGGAATATAGCCCAGGCCAGTATAAAACGAACTTTGTTACTTTAACGTACGATGATAGTATCAGAGAATCGTTTTTAAAGCCTGCGCCGCCACCTTTACCGCCCGGGGCCATTAAATCTCCCTCGCCACCACCGGTTGATTTTTTTGATGGTTTAGTCGATGAAGATAGAGTCGTTGGAAAGTCTGGGACGGAGAGGAATAAAATTATAGCCGCACATGGCGCAGTTATGCTTTTCACGTGGTGCCTTTTCCCTCCGTTAGTGATGTACGCCGGGAGGTTCAAAGATACTATTTTTGGCAAAGATTGGTTCAAAGTTCATAAATATTTAGCAAATTTGATGTTAATTTTGTTCGGTGTAGGTTTAATCCTCGCCAATCGGTTTAGAATTGAAAGCAGAGGTCGACTATCGTATCCGTTTGAAGAAAGACATGGATTGTTTGGTTTCGTTGCTGTTATTTCTCTGTTCGTACAACCAGTTTTGGCCTATTTCAGACCGGCGAAGTTTATCGCTGATACAAACAAGCAAAGCTTTGAAAGAGTTCTTTGGCTCTGGGCGCACAGACTCGTGACTTGTAGCGTGGTTATATTTACGCTCTTCTCCGTGCGCACTGGTTTGGAGGATTATAAATATTTAACGTTCGGTCGTGAAGCGATTGATAATATTTGGAACCGCGAGTTTATTTTCACTTGGTTCGTTTTGACATACTTGGCGATACCAATCGTATTAGAAATCATCGCGCGACGGAAGAGGGACAAAACTACAATCGAACTACTCCATAACGTAGCCTCTTGATGGATGACGATGTCGAACAATACGAACGTATTGCTATAGCTAATGCCTCATAATTTTATTTATTTGTACATGATTCTTATTTCTTTTTGTTATTCGTTGCGACATACTGTCCACCGTAAATTTCTTTTCTCTCCGGTCCGGTCCGCCGTCTACGCGCACATGCCGCGGTGGAATTTCGTTCCATTTAAGCTATCAACAAAAGTATAAAAAAAAGAATTTCATCAGGGCCTTATTACATATCGCGGTTGAGTACGCGCGTCGACGTAGTAATTAAAATCAGAAAATTGATCGAACGTGCTCTAACCCACGCGCACGCACTCTTGCCACATGGACCATCCATACGCACGTTGTTGTAGTGGTTGTGGTACCACGTCTGAGAATATTTGGTTCAGAAGTAGATTTGTTGAAAATGCGTCGCTGTGAGGGAGATAGATCTATCGTTTTTTGAACGCGCGAGTTTTGCTTTCTTTCTTTCTTTCGTTCTTGTGTGTGCGCGCTAACGTTCTCGATCGCGAGTTTTGTTTTATTTATTTCTTGCTCTCTCTCTCTCTCTCTCTCTCTCTCTCTCTCTCGTGGAAATCGCGCGTTTGTACGAACCTGATTCCGATTGTGTTCCTAAGCGCACAAACATCAACAACAACAACAACAACAACAACAACAACACTTAAGAACAACAACAGTCCATTCGTTTCATTTCACACGTATTAACACCATTACTCTCTACTTTTTAACAAAAAACAGGTGCTTTGCGTGCTTCGAGAGCGAGATTGTATCACTAGCGCTCAATGCGAAGAAAGAATCAAATGATCGAACAATGACGACTACGACGAATTTTAACGAATACGTCGCAGCGGTTGAACAAACTACTGTTATGAATAATAGTATTACCACCGAAGAGGAATCAAATATAACGATTGATACACAAACGATTGATACGCATGCCAACAACAACAACAACAACAACAGCGACGGCGACGGCGAGAGAAAACGAAACAGGTCGTATTATCAAAAGGAGTCGGATATCATCATTAGCGGGTGCAATAAAGTCGTAACATGCAGAGTCGAAGGATGTTCGACGACGTGTGAGTATCACTACGAGATAAGAGCGAGAGTGTGTTGGGAACATTTGAGAGCTGAGAGCGTTCGTTTTGCAAACAGTGCATGTGGCTTCAAAAGGTTTTGTCAAAAATGTACGAGGTTTGAAGATCTTCATCTCTTCGACGGTAAAAAGAGAGCTTGTAGAGCTTCGTTGGCGAAATTGGCTTCGAAGAGAAGGGGAAATTATGAAAAAGGCGACGACGAGAACGGCAGAGACGGCGGCGGCGGTTCATTAGTAATAGCGACGATTGCTAATATTAATAACGATGATGTTCCTAAAAAAGATGAATCTTATAAAGACGATTCTAAACAACAAACGATCATGGTTTCAGATGAAGAGGATGATGAAAAAAAACTCGATATTATCGATGTCGCCGAGCAACTCGTGAACATAATCGCACTTGATGAGATGAGGAAAAAAACAAAGGAGAAAATTGCCACTAGTGGAATAAGTAGTAGTTCAAAAAAGAGATGCTTTGATGTCGATAGTGCGCGAGAACGATAAACACGAAAACTTTTAAAAACAAAAGATTTCGTCGACAAACTTAAACATTGGAGTACGTAAACGTGTTCCGCTTTAATTTAATAATAGAGAAGTCATCATTTTCTTAAACACCTTAGCTCTCTTTATATGTATTAGCACATGTTTAGAATTTGATGATCCGTTTTTGTGTGTGTTTAAAGGAGCGCTCTCTGTTCGTGGCACGCGTCCGACTGTCTCTTTCTTTGAGTCCTTGTCAGTTTGTCTGCTCGTGTGACTCTAAATCGTAAATGAAAGAGAAAATTGGGAGAAATTCCTCAGAATACAATATTTACTGCTCAGTATCGATACGCTCGATCACGCACAGAACACTGAGTACATCTACCATCATCGTCATCATCATCGTCAGTGTGTGTGTGTGTGTGTGTGTGTTGTTCATAGAGCGACTTTAAAAGCGACAGTAGGTTTATTTAATAAGCAGAGAGATTAAGAGACTAAGAGGGGAAATCAATTCGTTCGCTCTGGTTAGCCAAAGCGCTCTCGAGAGTTGTTTATCATCATAAATAAAAAGAATAAATAAAAAGAATAAATAAAAAGAATAAAAATGGATTTCTCGGCGTACGAACGACGCGAAGGGGTTAGGATGTCATTCAACGCGTGGCCATGTTCGAGAATCGAGGCGACCAGAATAGTTCTACCAACGGGCGCGATCGTTACTCCTGGGAAAATAATCCCAGAAATGCCAGTTTTACCGTACGAACCAGTAGTCTGCGAAGGCTGCCAAGGCGTATTATCACCACATTGTATGGTAGATTATGCTCGAAAGTCATGGAGATGTTGCTTGTGCGATGCAATGAACAATTTACCGAGGAACTATCACGAGATTAACCCGCAGAACTTACCGGCGGAGTTGTTTCCGACGTATACGACGGTTGAGTATACGATGACGAATAAGAACGTGAAAGCGCCTTGTTTTATGATTGTTTTAGATACGGCGTGTCCGAGAGAGGAGTTGCAAGATGCGAAGGATTCGATTGGGCAGTTGTTGGCTCTGTTACCGGAGGATGTTTACGTCGGGTTCATTACGTTTGGGGCGACCGTGACAGTGCACGAGTTGTCCGGCACGAGTCCGTTGCCGAGGAGTTACGTTTTAAGAGGGACGAAAGATGTGACGCAGGAAAAGGTGAAGAAATTATTGGGTTTAGAGTTAACCGCGCAAGAGTATCAAACGTACGATAAGAATACTGGTAGTCAAGTCGCGAATGAGTTGAGCGCTAAATCGAGGTTTTTGCTTCCAGTTTCCGAATGCGAGTTCGTTTTGAGTAATATTTTAGAGGATTTACAACCGGACTGTTTTCCGAGGGAGAAAGGACAGCGACCATATAGAGCAACTGGGGCTGCTATTGCAGTTGCAAGCGGCGTTTTAGCGGAAGCACACGCGGCGCAAGGCGCCAGGGTAATGGTGTTTACCACCGGCCCTTGTACCGTTGGCCCTGGGACTATCGTTGGGAGAGATGCCGAAGAAGATTTACGATCACATAGAGATTTGGATAAAAACACTGCGAATCATTTCAAAGAAGCGACAAAGTTTTATAACTCGATGGGTATTCGCTTGGCGACGAGTTCGCACGCCTTGGACGTATTCGCATGTTCGCTCGATCAAGTCGGTTTAGCTGAAATGAAATTGGCCGTTGATCAAACCGGAGGAACTGTTATTTTAGCCGAACAGTTTGGTTCCGAAAATTTCCGCAAGTCGTTGAGGAAAATGTTTGCTAGAAGAGAAGATGGAACGTTGGAGATGCTGTTCAACGGGACGTTTTCTGCCTTTTGTACGCCACACGTCATGGTCCAAGGCTGTATTGGGCCAGTTTCAGCGTTGGCGGTTAAATCGAAATCTATTTCTGAGAACGAAGTTGGATTAGGACAAACGACATCTTGGAGAATGTGCGCGTTCACACCATCGACTTCGATTGCTGTATATTACGAAATTGTTAATCAACACTCGAATCCATTACCGCACGGGCAACCTTTTTATTTGCAGTTTTGCTGCAGGTATAAATTATCAACAGGGGAGATTCGATTACGTTGTACAACAGTCGCTAGGCGTTGGGTTGAGTCTTCGGCAGCTCCAGAAATCATAGGTGGATTTGATCAAGAAGCATGTGCGGTGTTAATGGCAAGAGTAGCAACATTCAGAACGGAGAACGAGGAGGCGTTTGATCTTTTGCGATGGCTCGATCGAACGCTCATTAGAGCGGGAACGAAATTTGGCGAGTATCGCAAGGATGAACCAGATACATTTAGATTACCACCGAACATTGCGATATATCCACAGTTTATGTTCAATCTGCGGCGATCGCCCTTTTTGCAAACAGCAAATAATTCGCCGGATGAAACAGCTTTTTATAGACTCGCACTTGGCAGGGAATCCGTATTGAGTTGTTTGCTCATGATTCAACCAACTTTAACGATGTATTCCATGTCTGGTGCTCCACAACCGACAATGCTAGATGTAACTTCGATAACGCCGGATACAATTTTGTTATTGGACGGTTATTTCTTTGTCGTCGTGCATTCTGGAACGACCATAGCTCAGTGGCGAAAGGCAAATTACCAAGATTTGCCCGACTATGCTCACTTTAAACAACTTCTCGCAGAACCTGTAGCTGACGCAAGAACTCTTGCAGAATCGAGATGTCCAACGCCTAGGTTGGTCGAGTGTGATCAAGGAGGATCGCAGGCGAGGTTTCTTTTGGCAAAGCTAAACCCATCGAATACGCACCAGACGCAACAAAATATGGGTTGGGACCAACAGCAGAATATGGGAGGCGGGGAGATTATCTTCACGGATGATATTTCCTTGCGCGTGTTTATGCAGCATTTAGCAAAGCTTGCGGTGGCCTCTTAATTATTAAATAAGTTATTATTATTAAACTACGTACTACTGCTAAAATTGTATCAGTAAGAAAGTTAAACAACTTTTTCCCAACCCATGGCATCGTTTTTGTTCCGAGAGCTACTACTGATTTTCAGTGTCGGTTGACGAAGATCCTCTATTCGTTTCGCCTTCGATGCGCCTCGCATTTGGACATATTCATCCGGATTTTTTTGTTTCCACGCTTGATTCTTAGTCCGCCATTCGTATCCCGGTACTGCGCGTTCCATTTTTTTCTCTGCGTCCAACTCGGCTTGCTTTTTATCATAAAATTCTTTGTCATATTTCTTATCGTGTTTTGCTTTCCCGCCCAGTTCGCGTTTCATTCTTCGCAAAGCTTTGCGAAGCCTCGAGCGTTTTTTCTGAATTAAAGGATCATCATCACCATAATCAGCATCATCATCACTTGTATTTACAGAACTTAATTCAGACATACCACTTTCGTCAGAGCCGAAAGAGGTTATTGACGAACCGCTTGAATAATCTGCGCTCGTGTCTGAAACTACATCGGACTTCTTGCTATTGATACTATCTTTGCGCGAGTCAAAAGTAGAACTCGACATCTTGTGGTTCGGCATTCGCGGCGGACTTCGCGGACTTTGAACTGAATGAAAACTTTGTTGTTGATGATGCATTTTTTTCTTCGCTTCCTCCTTCTCTAAAACTTCGTCGAGCGCAGATTTAAACTTTAACGTTTCGTTGGAATCGCCAAATTTCGATGACGCTCGATAATATGCTTTTCTTTTTTGAATAACAGATTCGTGCTCGGAAACAGGAGATCCCATTTTCACTTTATTCAGTTCTGCTATGTCAATGTGGAGAGATTTTCGATGTATTAATTTCGCCTTCATGGCACCAATTCCTTCGCCCTCCTCTTCGAGTACGACTTGTAACGCGGGTTCCAAAACATTATCATCATCTCCTTCGTCTGCGCTGATGCTATCTTCTTCTTCTTCATAATCATCCTCTTTGAAAGAAGCTTCTATTTCTTCGCGTCTAATGCGCTCCTTCTCTCTTTTCTTCCGCTCTTTCTCTTCTTTACTCCGAAATACACTCGCAATTCTTCGCCCGAGAGGTTTCTTTTGTTTCTTAAGAGCGGGAGTTTCATCGATCTCGCGAGAGATCATTTTTCCCGGGCTGCTCTGGCGCCACTCGAATTCTGTTGGAACAATCGAAGCAGATGGAATTTCTTTGGAACGGGGTGTTTTATCGATTCCTTTTTCACTTCGTTCTTCTTCTTCTTTTTCTACTTTCCTCTTTTCGGTTTTTAATCTTTTCAATTCAGTTTTAATCAACGCTACTTTTGCTTCTTCGATATCTGTTTCAAGCGCAGGCGCTTGAGAAACAGAAATGAACTCAAATTGCATCATCAACGTACCACATGGAACGTTTGCAAGCTCGAACTTTTTTTCCATATATTCTGCACCAGTGTCTTTAAAGACGCGTAAACATTGGGCTAAGATATCTCCCGAGTGTAATTTGAGCGTTCCTAAACTTTGTCTTCGTCCGAGGGGAGCGCGATCTAATACTTGCACTTCAATCGAGCTTCGACTGGCCTCGGCGGTATCGACAATAAATTCAAACTCCTCCTCCCACGTAGGACATCGAGTATCTATTCTTGTCCTCGTCTTTCGTTTCTGCTTCCCGAATCTAATTTTAACGTAAGGATCCGGATTGATCCCACGAGCGGCTCGTAGGGCATCGGCTCGAATAACGCGCGCATAGAGCACACCCGTGTATTCTCTGTTCTTGTTTAATACCGTTGTAGTCGATAGTGGTGATGCAATAGTTTCATTATTATTATTATTATTTTCTTTTGTTGCTGTTGTTGTTGTTTGCGCAGTTGTTGTCGTTGCCGTTGTTTCTTCAGCGGCATTCCGGTCTGCGAATGGTAAATATTGTAAAGTAACGAATAACTTTCCGCACGTATCCTTTTTTTCTACTTTCTCAATGTTTGCAACTCTGCGCCCTACGGCAGCCGCACCTTTAACACCAACGGATAAAATAGTGAGTGGCGAATATAAAACTGCTTTTGCCACCTGGGTCGACCTTGAAGCGACGCCGTGGATTTCTGGCTTCTCAATGTCCAAAGTCAGCGATAACGGCTTGTTTACATCCTTCATTTGAAACCCGTTCAAATCGCAAAGCGCAAAACCGATTTCAGAGTGTAAAAGTTCCGTTTTATTTTGCCCTTGTAATATGCGTCCGACGACCGAGGAGTTATATACAGTAAATCTAATCTTTGAATAACGAATATCGTCCACGCGTAAGCTAATTTGTTCGTCGTATTGCGGCGACCGTCCTGGTTTTGCCTCTGTATATTTTGTGTGCGTATTCTTCTGGTTCAAATCAACCGCAACGAACGATTTCAAAGACGTCATTGCACTCACGCCTCGCTCTATAACATTCGACCCAACGACTAAATCTTCTGCGTTTTGCACGACAATTTTCAACAAACCGCTGATATTCCTGTTTTCTCTTTCCCACGTTTCACCCATCGGTACCCAAATTTTCTGTGGCCATACCATCAAATCGACTAAGGAGTTCGTAATCAAATGCCTCAAAGAATTTGCAACAAACGGGATCGTATTAATATCGCCTCCAATCAATTTCAAAGAAAAATCAATATTAGGTTTCTCCACAAACGCAATCTTCAACCCATCGAACGTAGGCCACCATGGAACTAACGGCGTAAACACGACTCTCACGACGCCAAACGCCTCGATATGCTCTAACTTAATCGGTAACGTTATTCCTCCGACTTTGACGTCCAACACGACCTCCGGTTTCACGGCTACCCATTTAAACTCTAAATCCAACGTCACCTCTGAATCTAAATCATCCAGAACTTTCAGTGCAGTGAATATCGGTGGCTCATCTCCCAAAGTCCAATGCCCGAACCCGATCTTCAACTTTGACATCTTCGCCAAGTCGTTCACGACGTCCGACAAGGCCCATATCACCGAGCTCGCAATTGCTTTATCTAAAAAAGGCCACATTACTTTAATGGCCTTGTTCAACCACGGCACTCTGTGATAGTCTGAAAAATCGACCCATTTCGGTAGAGTGCCGCATATTTTTCGTAAACATTGTGCGTTTAATATCGTTTGAGGAGATGTCTCGTCAGCGATTTGTCTTAAACAATCTTTCAAGGAGTGTAATTTTTTCTTCGTTCTCCTGTGACTTAAATCATAGGCTACAGCGAATGTTAAGCAAATGATTATGGAGAATAAAACGAAACCTGGGGAGAGTAAGACGATCGTTTTATTCGGATTCGGATTCGTATTCGTATGCGCACAATCGTTGTTAATATTCATTTTATTTAGGGAGTAAGATATTTTTGTAAAGTCAAAAATAAAAGCTGTACATGGCAGCTGACCGTTAGGGGATTTCTAACAGTCTATGATGCAAATTCCATAATGCCATTTCTAATGCTAGAAATTCTTCTTCGATTTGAAGGCAGTTGTTTGCGAGGGCGTAGTTTAAGCACTCTATTTGGTTCTGTTCGCGCGCATCTTGTACGACTCGATGATCCCATTTGACGTTCTTCTCGCGTAAGTATTTTAGACATTCGAGGTGACCGTATTCGGCCGCGTCTGCGCACGCGCATGTACCTCGCATCCGTTCTCGACGCAGTACTTTAACATCTCAAGATTGCATAGGCTTGCTTCCCAAGCACTCGTCTTAAAATCCCAATCATAATTCTTCTCTTCTCTTACCCATCGAAGCAACGCTAGATCGTTCGTTCCAGCAACACTGTCACAGGACTGTTCTTGGTTCTTCGTGTATTCTCCTCCATTAGTGTACTTTCCCGTCCCACCTCATTCATAATTATCCCACGCCAATTTCAGCTACGATATCGAAGACGATTCAGAAATCCAAAACTTATTTTCCAATTTAATCCTCGCTCTTCTAATCGCCAAACGACTCGCTCGAAACGTTTGTGAAAACATCTTCTGTTCTGTCCAGTATAATTTCGTTAAAACTTCTCTCTCGAAAACATCTTTCCAATCAGTGACTAACTTCCACAAAGGCGTTGGATTAAACTCCCTCTCGATCGTGGTTTTAATTTCATCCACGGTATCTTTCATTTTATCATCTTTCTTATTCATCTCACAAATAGTCTCTTTCATTTCATAAACCACTTCCTTAATCGTTTTATTCTCATTCTTCAACTTTACATATAATTCAGATCTGGAACACTTCTCTCGACGTTGTAATCAAGAGTTCCTCTAATCGATCAAATCTTTTATCATTCGTGGTCGCAATCAATTGAACATCCTCGTTCGCATCGTCCCTTGATGAAGATCTTATCCTTTTCGGCGGCATATATGATTTTTAATTATTAATTATATTAGTTTTTGTATACAAGTACTTGTAACGGTTTTTTGACTCGCGCGTCGATGATGTTTTGAAACTCGTACGCGTACTGTTATGTAAGCGAGTGTGAGAATGACGATTTCATAGTAAGTAAGTATGTAAGTGCTTTAATTAAAACTTGATATGTAAACGCACTAAAGAGAGATGACTATTTTACTTTTTAATTTAAAGGGTCATGAACGACGCGAGAAAAATGGTCACGATGGAGGCCAATAGGAATGACATGCGCGACGCGCTCGAAGTAACAGTTGAATCCACCTTTACCAACGACGCAGCGTCTACTTCGACTTGAGTGACGGTGATTAAACCAGCTTCTTGAAGTGAAGAAAGGAACGAAGCGGCCGCAGTTGACGATGTCGTGACTGAGGTGATTTTGTTTGCCACAGTTGTCAAAGCAGAGCCTCCAGAGGTGAGAATGACTTTGAAGTTCACTTTGACGCCAAGCGCGACGGCGAGCAAGTTTCTTCCAGTCTTTGCCGAAGCCGAGCCAATGGCTGTTACGGATGAAACAATTATTTGATTCTCGGCGACGGAGAGAAATGAAGCCATGCCTTCGATGAAATACATTTCTTC
>Ga0302126_10000824_pt1 | contig 19368 bp, 14 predicted proteins | sample CB4_20m_MG_FD_203108 | JGI IMG/M metagenome (GOLD analysis project Ga0302126, IMG submission 203108) | Marine microbial communities from Western Arctic Ocean, Canada - CB4_20m | ecosystem: Environmental > Aquatic > Marine > Oceanic | place: Canada: Western Arctic Ocean | collected 2017-09-24 | reverse complement strand
TATAATTATGTCCAATAAATCATATAGCAAACAAAGCGTGATGTCCCTTCTTGTGGTCATCACGCTTTTTGCCTGTGATGCTAATTATAAAGACAAACAAAAATTATCTATAAAGGATGATCAGCCCCTGGCCATTGGTAAACAAATCAATCTAAAATATACAGATAGCGGCAAGGTGGTTTCTAATTTAATATCAAAGAGTTTGCTAGACTATTCTAACTATGATTTTCCCTACCAAGAGTTTCCACAAGGAGTAGAGGTTCATTTTTGGGAAGATGGCAAGAAAAGTACAGTTACCTCAGATTATGCCATTCGGTACGCCGGCACAGGTATGATAGATTTGCGTAAAAATGTAGTGTTAATTACAAGTGATAGTTTGGTCTTAAAGGCAGATCAATTGTATTGGCATCAAACAAATCGATGGGTCTTTACAGACCAGCCCTATCAAATAAAATTTAAAGACGGCTCTTATAATGATGGTTCTCGTTTTGATTCTAGTCAGGATTTTACAGAGTTTATATCAAGAAAAAATACAGGAGTACAACTTATAGAACAACAACAAACTCAAGAAGATGCAAAATAAAATTTACAAACTTTTCGAATACTTTTACTTTGTTATGGCTGCTTTTTCTCTGTACCTAGTTACAACACATTGGGCAGATAATAGAGGGCGCGCCTATATGTTTATCTTTTTTGCAATTGTGGCTGTGTTTATGTTTTTCTTCAAAAGAAAGTTTAGAAAAATGATAGAACAGCGAAATAAAGATCAAAATAAAAAATAACAAGGCTATTTTTTAAGTATTTCAGCCCTAGTTGATCATTTACTATATTTGTAACCCACCTAATCATTTATTACATCCTGTTGGAATACCAAATTATCATTATTTTATCGGCACTTATATGCTCGGCTTTTTTTTCTGGGATGGAGCTTGCTTACGTTTCTTCCAACAAGATTTATATTGAGATAGAAAAAAAACAACAGAGCTTTTTAGCGGGTATTTTAAAAAAAATAACCAAAAGACCTTCCAAATTTATAGCTACCATGCTTATTGGTAATAATATTGCTTTGGTAGTGTATGGATTTTTTATGGGAGATCTATTGATGCAATATTTACCCATACAAGGACCCTCTGGGCTTTTGGTGCAGACCATTGTTTCTACCTTAGTGATTTTGCTCACAGCAGAGTTTTTACCCAAAGTATTTTTTCAGATATATGCCAATGATCTAGTGAAGTTTTTCGCTGTCTTGGCGTACTTTTTTTACATTATTTTTTCCTTGGTGTCTGAATTTATTTTATGGATCTCAGACCTGGTTTTAAAATACATCTTTAAAACAGATGGAGATAAGGTGAGACTTAGTTTCAGTAAAATTGAACTAGGAAATTACATTAGTGAACAAATGCAGGCCATTGAAATAGAAGATGAGGTGGATTCTGAGATTCAAATTTTCCAAAACGCACTAGATTTCTCAGACATAAAATCTCGCGAGGTTATGATACCAAGGACCGAAATAGTGGCCGTTGATATCAATACCCCTATTGATGAGCTGAGCATGCAGTTTACTGAAACTGGACTCTCCAAAATAATAGTTTATAAAGGCAATATTGATGATGTAGTTGGCTATGTTCATTCTTTTGATTTGTTTAAAAAACCAGAGACGCTCCAGGGTTTACTTATGCCTGTGGTATTTGTTCCAGAAACTATGTTGGCCAAAGATGTGCTTAATATTTTAAGTAAAAAACACAAGAGCATTGCCGTTGTGGTTGATGAGTATGGAGGCACCAGTGGGGTTATCACCGTAGAGGATATTATTGAGGAACTCTTTGGAGAAATAGAAGATGAGCATGACAATACTGCACTTACAGAAGAGGTTATTGAAGAAAACTACTATCGATTTTCGGCGCGCTTAGAGGTCGATTATTTAAATGAAAACTACAAACTTTCTTTGCCAGAAGATGAGCATTATGAAACCCTTGGAGGCATGATTGTTAATTTCACACAAGGCATACCACAAGCTGGAGAAACAGTTGTAATAGGCAATTACCAGATAGAAATCATAGAGGTTTCTAACACCAAAATTGACCTGGTTTGCGTTAAAATGTGCAATCCAGATACCTAAGCAATCTTGCAGTGGGTTAATCAAAATTTATAGCTAGTTGTTTCTCTTTAGAATTTCATGTAGCTTTTAGCTGTAACTTTTCACCAAAACTATTTTATTAATGCAGGGAAAATGGTATTTTCGCCCCACTAAATTAATGTGAACGCTACATGTAGAGCGTTCTTAAATTAAAAATGACAGATGGCAATATTAAACAGCATTAGAAAAAGAGGAGTTTTCCTTATTATCATTATAGCGTTAGCATTATTTTCATTCATCCTGGCAGATGTAATTCGTAACGGTGGATTTTCTTCAGAAAAATCATTGACTACAGTAGCTACCATAAATGGTGAAACACTTACCCGTGACATCTTTATGAAGCAAGTAGAGTTAACCCAACGTAACTTGGGAGAAAACGGAACTACTGCTCAGGCAATAAACATGGTTTGGGATCGTGAACTGCGTAATGTATTGCAACAACAGCAATACGATGCTTTGGGTCTTACGGCTCAAAAAGAGCAACTTGAAGAGTCATTGCGTATGGGGCTGGCTTCAAATCCAACCTTTCAAGATGCCGATGGCGTTTTTAGTTCTTTAAAAGTACAAGAATACATTGCAAATGTTAAGGCAACCAACCCAACGGCATACCAGCAGTGGTTAGATTATGAAAATAATTTAAAGAGCGGCGCTCTGCAAACTACCTATTACAACATGATTAAAGCAGGTATGAGAAGTACCCTTAGTGAAGGTGAGCAGGAGTATCGTTACCAGAATGATAAAATCAATATGCAGTATGTCTATGTGCCTTACACTTCTATACCAGATACAGATGTAAGCGTTACAGATTCAGAAATTGAAGCATACATTAGAAAGAATGCGGCAGATTACGAGCAAACTCCGCAGGTTGACGTGCAGTTTGTATCTTTTTCTGAAGCACCTTCAGATATAGATATTGCAGATGCAGAAACCGCTATCACAAGTCTTTTAAAAGACCGAGAGGTTTACAACTCTAATATAAAAGCTACAGAGATTTTAAAAGGTTTAGAAAACACCCAGGATTACCAAAACTTTATAAATGACAATAGTGATGTTCCTTTCCAGGACAGGTATTTCTTTAAAAGTGATATTCCTGAAGCTATCGCAGAAGATCTTTTTGCAACACCTTTAAATGGTATCTACGGTCCTTATAAATTGGGAAATAATAATAATATTTCAAAAGTAATTGGCATAACACAAATGCCAGATTCTGTGCAGTCAAGACATATTCTAATAAGATACCAAGGATCTTTTAGAGCCTCAGATGCTATTACGCGTAGTAAAGAAGATGCAAAAGCAATGGCAGATAGTATTGCTGGTGTTTTAAAAAGAAATAAAAATAAATTTGAAGACCTAGCCAAGACATTATCTGACGATAAATCAAACAGTGATACAGGAGGTGATTTAGGCTACTCTGGACCAGGAAAATTGACCAAAGACTTTAATGACTTTATTTTTGACAACAAAACTGGCACTCTTGGTGTAGTTGAAACAGAGTTTGGTTTTCATGTTGTAGAGGTTCAAGAACAAAAGAACAAGCAAAAAGCGATGAAGTTTGCAACAATTTCTAAAGAAATTGAAGCTTCAGAAAAAACACTTAATGAAGTCTTTGCAAACGCCTCTAGGTTTGAAGTAGCTGCTCAGAAAGGTGATTTCTCCCAGATTGCAAAAACGCAAGAGCTTGCATTAAAGCCAGTAAACAAAATTGGAGCTCTAGATGCTACCATTCCAGGAGTTGGAAACAATCGTAGTATTGTAAACTGGGCCTTTGGAGAAGATGTGTCTGTGGGAGATGTAAAACGTTTTAGTATTCTAGATGGTTATGTTGTTGTACAACTTACTAGAAAGAGCCCAAAGGGACTTATGAGTATTGCTGAGGCTTCTTCTCTGGTAATGCCAAAACTTAGAAACGCTTACAAAGCCAAGCAAATTATGGCTACCATCTCTGGTGATGATTTAGATGCTATTGCATCTAGTCAAGGCATTACATTGCAAAACGCTACTGCCATTACCATGGCAGCACCAACCATACCAGGAGCTGGCGCAGAACCTGAAGTAGTAGGAGCTGCATTTGCAAAAGCTGCTGGAGAAACCACTAGTTTAATAGCTGGAGAAAAAGGGGTATTTAAAGCACGTGTTACGGCTGTTAATAATGCGCCGGCTTTAGAAAATTACGCTTCTTATGCAAACCAATTAAACAGCGCAGCTACACCGGCTGTAAATACAAAGGTGTACCAAGCACTTAAAAATGCTGCAGAGATTGAAGACAACAGAGCTAATTTCTTTTAAAAGAAGTTAAATAATATTTCAATCCGCCTACTCTTTAAAAGTAGGCGGATTTTTTTTGAACATTTTTGAAATCACAAAAGAATGCGCAAAAGTAATTGCTCCTAAAAAAGAAAAAATAATAGGCAGGAAAATCTGCTTATCATCTTTAAAGAAATATAAAAGGGTGCCAATTGCTATAATAGAGATAAGCCATACTAGAAATGATTTTTGAATGTACTTTAAAAACGATTTCCAAGAAATCTCTTTGTATAGGTAGTCTAACTGCTCTATGATTGATGGGATGCTGTGCCAAATAATAAAGTAAATGGCAAAGCTCCAAATAAGGTTTGAGCTACTAAAGAATATAAAAAATACCAATAACAAGAAAAGCTCGTAGACAATTTTTTTAAAACCAAAGGTATGATCTAGGTAGTATTTAATACCCACCAAAATAAAGACAATAAAGGACCCAAGTAAGCAGTAGTTATATATACTACTATCAATGGTATTGCCAATGATGTCTTTTATAATGACTGAAACCTCTGCTGTATTTAAGGCCAGTATTAAAAATAGCACGACCAAACCATAGCTCATGTATAGTATGGCACTTGTTAGAGAGCTTTCCTTTATGCTTTTATGAAAGTGTTGCTCTCCAAAATGATATCCACTAAATAAAATGAAAAATAACATAGCAATTTTGGGTGCCACATAAAATATAAGCGCTGCAATAACCACCACTAAAATATATCCAGATAAAAATAGACCTAGCCTTTTTAGGGTAGTCACTTCTTTTATTTTACTTACAATAGAGAGGTCATTAGATCCATGAAGGATCCCTAGGGTAAAAATAAAAAACAAACCGATGCTGTATTGCGCGTATTCTGGAATTTGGCTTGTAAGCCAGAGGCAGAAAAAGGTGCTGGTAATCAAGATATTGTTAATGTTCATGTGCTAAATTTATTAAATTAATAATATTATTTATCCATTTTTGACAAATTACTTTATAAAGAGTTTGGTTGTTGTGTTTTTTTTTGTTTTATTTATACCTATAAACAATAAACAAAATTAAAAAAATGACAAATTCTACTTTACTAATTCTTTTGGGTGATGTAAATGACCCAGTGAATTTCACATTCTTTATAGGATGTATGGCAATGATGGCAGCTTCTGCTTTCTTTTTCTTATCGTTAAATCAATTTGACAAAAAATGGAGAACTTCTGTTTTAGTGTCTGGTTTAATTACTTTTATTGCAGCAGTGCATTACTGGTACATGAAAGAAGCAGCTATGGATGGTGCTGTTGAAAACATTACTGCATTTAGATATGTGGATTGGATTTTAACTGTTCCACTAATGTGCGTTGAGTTCTACTTAATTCTAAAAGTAGCAGGTGCAAAAAAATCGTTATTAACCAAAATGATAGTGTTATCTCTTATCATGCTTGTAACAGGTTACATGGGTGAGACAGTTTTTAGAGATCAAGCTGCAATGTGGGGCTTTTTCTCTGCGGTAGCATATTTTGCAATCGTTTACGAAATATGGTTAGGTGGAGCAGCAAAACTAGCAAAAGAAGCTGGTGGAGATGTTTTAGCCGCTCACAAAATTCTTTGCTGGTTCGTATTAGTAGGATGGATTATTTATCCTTTAGGATACCTAGTAGGAACAGCTGATGGACAGTGGTATTCTTCTTTTGCTGAACTTGGTTTAGATATGAATGTACTTTACAACATCGCTGATGCAATTAACAAAATTGGATTCGGACTTGTAGTATACTCTTTAGCAGTTAAGAAAACAGCTTAAGTTACCAAAACATATAATTACAAATTAGCGCAACCTTAAGGTTGCGCTTTTTTTATGCACTATTTTAACGCTCACAAAGTGTTTTGATTCTTAGACTTTTTTATGCGATCATATCATCAAAGGCAATGATAGTGGTGTACCCTTTAGCTTTAAAATAAGCCATGTCTTCTTTACTTCCTGTGGCCAGGATAAAGTCTCCCCCCCAGGCGCCAAGGCTTTTAATAGTCTTTGGGTAGTCCGGAAATACTAATTCCTTTACAGTAGCTTGCCCCAGAAGTGAAGCTATCTTCTTTTCATGTGCATTTAGAATTCTTTCTAGATCTTCAAGGGTGTAACAAACAAGTGTTTTTTTGCTTAAATCTGTAATGGCCTCAAGTATTCTAGGGTCTTTTTGTAGTTTCTTGTAGGTGTTAATTGCCTGATTGCTATCTTGTTTTTGGTTGAGGTGCACAAAAAACAAATGCTTTGTAAAGCTCCAAGTAAGCGTGCAGGGTTGCACCTTTGGCATGTTATCTTTTAGGGTATAAAAAATAGGGGTATTATGCTGCGCTGCAGCAATATCATAACCACTACCTCCAAAACTTTCTTTTAAGAGCGTAAAGGCGTCTATTTGGGCCCACTGTGCTATGTTGTTGATAATGGTAGAGGAAGTTCCTAGCCCCCAATCTCTCGGGAAATCTAATTGTGTTAGTACTGCTACACCTTTACTTTGCTTTAAAAAGGAGGTGTTGTGTATTCTAGCCGTTTGTAAAATAGTGCAAAGTGTTTTGGCTATCTTAGATGTATTACTACTGGTAAGGGTTGTGAGGTCTATATGTGTTTCAAACCAAATGTTCCCGGTATGATCTTTACTAACCCAGTGAAGCGTCTTCTCATTATTATCTGTAACAGTGAGAGATTGTCCATACCTGGTGGGTATGGCAAGGGCAGTGGCTCCATCCAAAACAACATACTCTCCAGTGATTAGAAGTTTACCATTGCTTTTATATGTAGTTTGTTTACTCACCTTATGCTCTTAGTTGTTCTACAAAAGCGATCACTGCGCTGTGAGATACTTGATGGGATGTAAAATGTGTTACAGCCAAAGCTTTTTCTGCATCTGTTGCTTGAACTCCGTTTAAAATATTCATTAAATGCATTTTCATGTGTCCTTTTTGGATTCCAGTAGTCACCAAAGAGCGCAATGCAGCAAAGTTTTGTGCCAATCCGGCAACAGCTACTAACTGCATTAATTTTTTGGCATTTGGCTTTTGTAATAAATCAAAAGCAAAACCTACTAAAGGGTGTAGTGATGTTAAACCACCAACTGTACCTAGGGCAAGTGGGAGTTCAATCCACATTTTAAAAATATCGTTCTCTACACTAGCGTGTGTTAGGCTACTGTACTGGCCATCTTTACAAGCATATGCATGCACTGCTGCCTCTACTGCTCTAAAGTCATTACCGGTTGCTAGTATAACGGCGTCAATACCGTTCATGATTCCTTTGTTGTGTGTAACGGCTCTTCTTGGAGTTGCTTTTGCAATTGCTATGGCCCTAACTATCTTTTGAGCAAACAGGCGGCCATCAAGGTCTTTTTGTTTTAAAAGATCAACATGACAGGACACAGAGGCTCTAACCAAACATTCTGGAGAGTAGTTAGACAAAATACTCATGACAACCTCTGGATAGGTTTGTGAGGTGTTAAATGCTTTATAAGTTTTGGCTTCTTTTTCAAGGGTTTGTGCAAAGGTTTCTAGGCAGGTGTTTATAAAATTGGCGCCCATGGCGTCTAGTGTTTCAAAAGTACAATGAAGCTGAAAAAAACCATCTAAGGTATTTGTGCTATCTATGAGCTGGATATCAAGTAGCCCACCGCCACGTTTTTTCATGTTTGTTTCAACCTGCGAAATACTAGCGATTAGTTTGGGTTTTACAACACCGAAAAAAGCAGTCATGTCTGCAGTATTTCCGAAGAAATTAAGATGAACCTGTCCGTTTTTAATGGTACTAATAACCTGGGTTGTAAAGCCGCCTTTGTCTAGCCAGAATTTTGCAGCATTACTTGCAGCAGCCACCACAGAGCTTTCTTCAATAACCATAGGGATTGCATATAAATCTTGGTTTACCAAGAAGTTTGGCGCAATACCCATAGGCAGGTAATAATTAGATATTGTATTCTCTATAAAATCGTCATGCAGTTTTTGTAGCTCGTTGTCTGAGTTCCAATACCTCTTTAATACATCTGTTGCTTGCTCGTTTGCTTTAAAATAGGTCTTGGTAAGCCACTCTATTTTTTGAGCCTTTGAAAGTTTTGAAAATCCTGAGATTGGATTTGACATACATTTTAGTTTTAAATCACAAAGATACTACAAAGCATATAATGTTGCTTAAAATCAAAGCACCTTGAAATAATAATTTTTTTAGGAGCTTACTATTTTTACTGGCGCCTTGCCATCCTTGTTTTTAACTCCAAAAAAGGGCCTTGTTTCATATAATTTTATTAAACTTGTGTTACTATAAAATTAACATATTAAATACAATTATGCGCCTAGGCTTTTTGCTCCTTTTTATTATAAGTTTTAGTGTTGTAACAGGGCAACAAAAACAGATCAATCTTGAAGAAATATGGAGCGGTGATTTTAGAACACAAGGCCTTGATGAATTGCGTTCTCTTAAAAACGGCAAACAATATGCAGTACTTAACTACAACAGGCTATCTGGCGGATCTTCAGTAGATGTGTATGATTACATAACCGGAAAAAAAGTAAACACAATTGTATCTTCATCTCAAATAAAGGATGCGAATTATTTTTACACATACACCCTTAGTGAAGATGAAACTAAAGTTTTATTAGCAACAGATTTACAACAAATCTATAGACGCTCTACCCTAGGAACCTATTACGTGTATGACGTGGTTACTAAAAAAATGATGCTTGTTTCAGAAAATAAAATACAAGAACCATTATTAAATTCTGCCGGAACCAAAGTGGCCTATGGATATGATAATAATATTTTTATTAAAAACCTAAGCACTGGTGTTACTACTCAAATCACCAAAGACGGTCTTAAAAATAGCATTATTAATGGTATTACAGACTGGGTGTATGAAGAAGAGTTTGCTTTTGTAAGAGCTTTTGAGTGGAATAAAGACGGGTCTAAAATAGGATATATTAAGTTTGATGAAACCAATGTACCTCGTTTTTCTATGGATGTGTACGGGACAGGATTATACCCAACCCAACAAGTTTTTAAATATCCTAAAGCTGGAGATCCCAATGCACAAGTATCATTGCATCTTTATGATCTTGAGAGTGAAAAAACAAGTAATGTTGATTTGTCTGGGTACAATAACTATTACATCCCAAGAATTAAATGGACCCAAGATACCAACGTACTTAGTGTCCAGACTACAAATAGAAAACAAAACACCATAGATCTTATTTTTGTTGACGCCAATAAAAACCAAACCTCTCTTGTGTTACAAGAAAAAGATGATGCCTATGTTGATGTCACAGATAACCTAACTTTTTTCAAAGACAATAGCTTTATTTGGACCAGCGAGCGTGATGGTTGGAATCATATCTACCATTTTAATAAAAGTGGAGATCTTAAAAATCAAATCACTCAAGGTGCCTGGGAGGTTACTAACTATTACGGGTATGACCCAAAAAGTAATACCGTGTTTTACCAAAGTACTGAAAACGGCAGTATTAACCGTGGTGTGTATCGTATTAACGCAAAAGGTAAAAACAAGAAAGAGCTATCTGTAGCCACTGGAACCAACAGCGCAGCCTTTAGCGCAGATTACTCATACTATATCAATACATTTCAAAGCGCTACCACACCAAGTGTCTTTACCCTGCATGATACCAAAACAGCAGCAGTACTTAAACAAATAAAAGACAATACAGATTTAGCCAGCAAAGTGGCGGGGTATAAAATGTCTGAAAAAGAATTTTCTACCATCTCTGTAAACGGGAATGATTTAAACATGTACACCATTAAGCCTTTGGATTTTGACCCTTCCAAAAAATATCCTCTTTTTATGTATCAATACTCGGGCCCTGGTTCTCAAAATGTAGCCAATAAATGGAACGGCAGTAATGATTATTGGCACCAAATGCTAGCTCAACAAGGGTATATAGTTGTTTGTATAGATGGGAGAGGGACTGGTTTAAAAGGAAGAGATTTTAAGAAAGTAACACAGTTAGAGCTTGGAAAATATGAAGTGCAGGATCAAATTACTGCAGCAAATAAATTGGGCGCTCTACCGTATATAGATGCCAATAGAATTGGTATTTGGGGTTGGAGTTATGGTGGTTTTATGTCAAGTAACTGTTTGTTTCAAGGCCCAGAGACCTTCTCTATGGCAATTGCAGTAGCTCCGGTAAGTAGCTGGAGATTTTATGATACTATCTACACAGAGCGTTATATGTCTACACCTCAACAAAATGCTAGTGGCTATGACACCAACTCACCGATGTATCATGTAGAGGGCTTAAAAGGAAAGTTTTTACTAGTGCACGGTAGTGCAGATGATAATGTACATGTGCAAAACACCACCCGTTTGGTAGAAGCATTAGTGCAGGCCAATAAACAGTTTGACTGGGCTATTTATCCAGACAAAAATCACGGTATTTATGGAGGTAACACACGCCTGCATTTGTACACTAAAATGACCAATTTTATCAAACAGAACTTATAATCAATTAACTAACTAATCATATATCTATGGCAACTACCCAATTAGTAAAACCGAAAGAATTATTTGGACATCCCGTAGGACTCTACGTACTGTTTTTTACAGAAATGTGGGAGCGCTTTTCTTATTATGGTATGCGCGCAATTCTCGTGCTTTATTTAGTTGCAGAAGCAACTGCAGATAATGCAGGATTAGGTTGGTCTAATGGAGATGCATTGTCACTATATGGAACCTATACGATGCTTGTTTATGTAGCTTCTATTCCAGGGGGTATCATTGCAGATAAACTTATAGGGCAGCGAAAATCTGTATTACTTGGAGGTATTCTTTTAGTATTTGGTCATAGTGTTTTAGCTGTGGAAGAGATGTGGGCATTCTACACAGGATTAGGCTTAATTATTGGAGGTGTGGGTATGTTGAAACCTAATATTTCTACAATGGTAGGTGGCTTGTATAAACAAGGTGATATTAGAAGGGATAAAGGCTTTACAATATTTTATATTGGGATTAATGTTGGTGCTTTCTTATCAAGTTTAATTGTTGGCTATGTTGGTGAAGTGTATGGGTGGCATTACGGTTTCGGTCTTGCTGGAATTGGTATGGCATTAGGTTTAATACAATATGTTCTTGGACAAAAGCATTTAAAACATGTTGGTAATTTCTTAGGAACTTCAGAAAATGAAGAAGAAAAGGCAGCTTCAAAAAGACCACTTTCAAAAATCGAAAAAGATAGAGTAGTTGTGCTATTTATTTCATTCTTATTAGTAATTGTGTTTTGGGGAGCTTTTGAGCAAGCTGGGGGGTTAATGAATATTTACGCATCAGAGAAAACCAACAGAATGTTAATGGGTTGGGAAGTTCCAGCATCTTGGTTTCAGTCTTTAAACGCGATGTTTATAATAATTTTTGGTACAGTTGTCGCTGCGTATTGGGCTAAACGAAAATTAAATGGTAAACTCTCTACCTCATTATTTAAAATGATTTTAGGGCTAATAATCATGGGGGCAGGTTTCTTTTTTATGACTGGAGCTTCAATGCAATATGATGACGGGGGTTCTTCTGCTATGTATTGGTTAGTATTAGCTTATTTATTCCATACAATTGGTGAATTATGCTTGTCACCTGTAGCATTATCTTATATCACAAAATTATCACCGGTAAAATACGGTTCAATAATGATGGGGGTGTATTTTGCAATGACTGGTTTTGGTAACAAACTTGCAGGTCTTTTAGGTGAATCAGCTTCTGAACTTGGAGAGTATACTATTTTTACTGGTATTGCTGTTTTTTGTGTACTATTTGGTTTATTGGTCATGGTGTTTAGAAATAAACTTGAAAAATTAACACATGGCGCTGAGGATAATGAAAGAATAATTAATACCCAAACAGAATAATTTGAATTAACCTAGGATTAATAATAAATAAAGCCTTCCATAAAAATACAAGGCTCCTTTATTTAAATAACTTAAAATTAAAATATGAATACAGATATTGAAAACCTATTTAAAGACAAAGTTATAGGACACCCAGCTGGGTTGTTTGTGCTATTTTTTACTGAAATGTGGGAGCGTTTTTCTTATTATGGAATGCGAGCATTATTAGTTATGTTTTTTACCGCATCCTTAATGGATGGTGGTTGGGGTTGGCCAAGAGAACACGCTTTTGCTATTTTTGGTACATATACATCATTAGTTTATCTATCCACATTATTAGGTGGATATATGGCAGACAAGAAAATTGGGTATAGGTGGGCAGTTGTTATAGGGGCCTTACTTATGACTTTAGGTCATGGAGCGATGGCAATTGAAACACCTTTTTTTATATATACTGGGTTGACATTACTTGTTTTTGGTAGTGGTTTTTTTAAACCAAACATGACTTCAATTATTTCTAAAATGTATGCTGATAAACCTGAGAAGAAAGATGGAGCTTATACTATTTTTTATATGGGAGTTAATGCTGGTGCATTTTTAGGAATTTTACTTTGTGGATACTTAGGAGAAACAATAGGTTGGAGTTGGGGATTTGGTGTGGCTGGAATTTTTATGTTATTTGGCTTGTTGCAATTTTGGTTTGCTCAGGATATTTTTGGGAGTATAGGGTTAAAACCTTCTGTGGAAATTGATGAAACAATAGACACCTCCTTAGATGAAAATAAATTAAATCCATTTACGCCATTTCAGTTAACTTTAATCGCTATCTCTTCTGTACTTGGTTTAGCTTGGATTTTAAATGATCCTGTAGCTAAGATTAGTGATGGGAAGTACAACCTTTTTAATTTTGAGGCTTTTGGCATGTCTGGTCCAAACATCATCATAATTTTTGCATTGATTTTGTTCATAATGTTGCTATTTATAAGAATTCCAAAATATACTCGAATTATAAGAGATCGTATGATTGCAGTTGTTTTCTTTGCATTTATAACAATTTTCTTCTGGGCAATTTTTGAACAAGCCCCAAGTTCTTTAACCATTTTTGCTAGAGATTATACACAAAGAGTTTTAGAGGGAGATACCGCATTAATCTTTAAAGTTATTAATTCATTAATGACAATAATACCTCTAGGTATCATTACATGGGTATTGTGGTTGTTGTTTAAGAAGACATTCTCAAAATATGCATTGTCAAATATATTTTTGGGATTAAGTTTTGTCATTATATGGATTATTGCTCTATGGATGTTATACACAGAATTCCAAAAAGAAATTGCAGAGGTACCTGCATCTTGGTTTGGGGTGTTAAATTCTTTATTTATTATAGCAATGGCTCCTCTGTTTTCAAAATGGTGGGAGAGTAAATATAATCCTAACGCTAACATGAAATATGCAATAGGTATGGTTTTACTTGGTATTGGTATGGCATGTGTTGCAATTGGAGCAGCAGATATTCCTGTAGGTGCTAAAACCGCATCTGTAAGCATGATATGGTTAATTTTAGTGTATTTTTTCCATACAATGGGTGAGTTATGTATTTCGCCAGTAGCACTTTCCTATGTTAGTAAGTTAGTGCCTGGAAGAATGATAGCAATGATGTTCGGTATTTGGTACCTAGCGGTGGCCATTGGTATGAAGTTAGCTGGTGTTTTTGGAGAAGCCTCAGAAGGTATTGCTAAGTCAGAGGGATTAAGTTACTTTTTCTGGTTGCTAACAGCTGTTGCAATAGGACTTGGTGTTTTGTCTGCTGCATTATATCCTGTTATTAAGAAATTAATGCATGGAGTTCGCTAACAGTACAATTTACACTCATAAAAAACGTTCCATTTATGGAACGTTTTTTGTTTATCACAGTTTATGAAAAAAACACTTTTAGTACTCACTTTTTTAATCTCTACAGCAGCCTTAACAGCTCAAGAAATAGCATGGATGTCCATGGATCAGGCGCTTGTTGCCCAACAACAAATGCCCAAAAAAATATTTATGGATGTGTACACCACCTGGTGTGGCCCTTGTAAACTGCTAGATAAAAACACCTTTAGTAATCCAGATGTGATTGCCTATATAAGCAAGCACTTTTATCCCGTAAAGTTTAATGCAGAGGGTAAAGACTCAATCACATATCAGGGGTTTACCTACACAAACCCAAATTACAGAGAGGCTAAACGCGGTAGAAATGCTACTCATTTATTTGCAGATGCATTAAAGCTTCAAGGGTATCCTAGTTTGACGTTTTTTGAGAGTGACGGGACATTAATTCAGTCTATAGTTGGGTATCAAACACCTCAAGAGCTAGAGCTGTTTTTAAAAATGATTGCTACAGATAAATACAAGGAGGTAACCACCAGAGCACAGTGGGAAATTTATCAAAAGAATTTTAAAGGTACTTTTAAATCCAGGTAAAACTTACTGCCATATAAAAGCTCCCTTTTCATAGGTGCTATGAAAAGGGATTTTTTTTTCAATGCATGTTTGCCTCCAGCGATCTACGTAGCTTTTATAATTGCTTCCGTCTGCTATGATACGCCTGGGCGATACACTATCTATAAAACGCCCTAGATGTATTTGCGTGTTTTGAGTTAATACAACAACTGGTTTTTGTAAGGCTTTTGGAAATACCCCAACACTATCCAAAATTAAAACAGGTGTATCTTTATAGGTAAACACCTTAGGTAATTTTTCTTGTGTACTACTGCTGTTGTAATTTGCTGTTTTGTAACTTGAAATGAGACTAGCCAAAGCGGGAGTTATACTATCTGGAACAAACAAAGTTGTTTGGTGTTTTTGTTTAACCCCAAGGAGTGTTTGTTTGTATTTGTGAAATACAATAAGGTGCCCCGGTGTTGGATACACCTTCATTGTAGTTAGAATACCTAAGGCAACTCCGCAAGATCCTAGGAAAAACATCAGGTTCTTGAAATTCCATTTTCTGCATAACATCAATAGGCAGATAATAACACCATAGCTCATAAATAAAAACGGCTTAGGGAAAGAAATCTCTTTAAATAAAAAAGCATCTTGCGCGGCTATCCAGGTAATAAAATCATTGAGTATGGCTATCATGCCTCCATATATTTTTGCCATACTATCTGGCAGGATATTAAAACATCCAAGAACTACTATCACAAACCCAATACTTAATACCGCTCCAAGTAAAGGCAATACAATGATGTTGGTAATGAAAAATAATCCTGGAAATTGATTAAAATAATAGATACTCAATGGCCCAAGGCCAATTTGCGCGGCAATGGTAACAGTCATGGTATTCCATAGTAGTTTGGTTAGTTTGTTACTAGGTGTGTAATAACTTGCAAGTTTGGGTTGTATTGTAATAATTGACAAAACCGCTAGGTAACTTAATTGAAACCCAACCTGAAATACATACAAAGGATTGTACATTAATAAACATATAAATGACAAACTCAGGGTATTTATAGTACTGGTTTTTCTACCCAAAGCTTGCGCAAAAGCAAAAAAACTAAACATGGTAACAGCTCTGCACACTGAGGCAGATAATCCTGTAACAAGGGCGTAACACCACAAGCTTAAAACAATAGAAATACTACGAATAATTTCTCCTTTTTCAAGTCTAGTTACGGGAGCTAGTAGCATCAGTAATATAGCATATAGTATGCCCACGTGTAATCCAGAAACTGCTAATATATGTACGGCTCCTGCAGCCGCATAACTTTGGTATAGTTGTTTGTCTAAGGCTTTTTTTTGCCCTAGTACTAATGCCTGTATGACGGCTAGTTCTTTTTGAGAAATGCTTGTTTGTGCTAGTTTGTAAATGCAGTAGTTTCTAAATTTTTCTGCATATCCTTTTAAAGAAGATGCAGCTGGCTGTAGTTTTAAAATCTCACAATAGCTGCTACGAATTTCATGGTATATGCCTTGATTTTTTAAATAAGCTGCATAGTTAAATTGGTAAGGGTTTTTTGGCCCAACTACAGGAGTTAATTTTTCATTTAATATAACCCTGTCACCAATAGCAAGTGGTTTTGCTAGACTGTCTTTGGTAATTAGGTAAACTATATCCCCTTTGCATGAAACTCCGTCTAGGGCCTCTATGACCGCCCTGTATTTGTAATTATAGGTGTCTGGCTTTAAGATTTCTTTAATCTGTAGTTGTACAAGAGGTCTTTGCTGGGTTAGGGCATGTATGTAATGCTGTTGCTGAAATTCAGGAACTGTGAGTTGGTACTTATAACAACCCAAGGCTATAAAAAATATACATAGTACCCCGCCAAACCAAGGGCTGTTGTAAAAACTATTTCTACTTGTAAACCAAAAAATAGTTAGTACCACAAGTAGCAAACATATTACTGGGAGTAGCAGAGGGAGGGAGTCGGCTTTAAAAAAACCAATACCAATACCTATAGCAAATGCTAAGGCGGTTGTAATTATAAACGGGTTGGAGTGTTTCAATCTATAGGCGCGAAAAACCTATAACCTTGGGAGTTTTTTTAAAAGTACTAAAAATCTCTACATTACTTTGTTTTGGGTTGCGCAAATTTTTTTTAGGAAGATTGTAGCCCTTTATTTTAGCGCATCAACGATTAGCTGTCCCGTTGCATCACTGGCGCCTATTCCTCCTAATTTTTGCTCTAAGGCATCGTAAGACTTAAGCAATGATGCTCTATTGTCTTTGTCTAGAATTTTGGTGAGTTCTTTAATTAAACGCTGGGTGTTAAAATCTCCCTGGATGAGCTCTGTAACCACTTCTTTGTCTAGAATTAGGTTTACTAGAGAAATGTATTTAAGCTTAACAACCTGTCTTGCAATGGCCACAGATATTGCGTTTCCCTTGTAACAAACAACTTGTGGCACTTTAAAGAGTGCTGTTTCTAGGGTAGCTGTTCCTGAGGTAACAATTGCAGCATGAGATACCGAAAGTAAATCATAGGTTTTGTTTAACAGTAGGTGTATGTTTTGCTTGTTTAAAAAAGGCGCATAAAATGATGCGTCTTGACTTGGGGCTCCCGCTATCACAAATTGGTAGTCTTCAAAGTTATTTGTAATAGATAGCATAATACGTAGCATCTTTGATATCTCTTGCTTTCTGCTTCCTGGCAGCAGCGCAATAATAGGTCTTTGGTCTAGTCCATGGAGTTTAGCAAATGCCTCTTTGTTTGTCTGTTCTCTATTGTCAATGGCGTCAATAAGAGGGTGTCCAACAAAATGCACTGGAAAATTATGTTTGTCTTGGTAGAAGTCTTTCTCAAAGGGAAGGATAACATACATGGCATCCACATCTGCTTTTATGTCTTTAATTCTTCCTTCTTTCCAGGCCCATATTTGAGGAGAGATATAATAATGTGTTTTGAAACCTTCTTTCTTTGCCCATTTGGCAATACGTAAATTAAATCCAGGATAGTCTATAAAGATAATTACATCTGGCTGGAAGCCTGTAATGTCTTTTTTGCAAATAGAAATATTTTTAAAAATAGTCCTTAGGTTAAATAGAACTTCAATAAAACCCATAAAGGCAAGATCTCTGTAATGTTTTACCAGCCCTTGGGTTTGTTGTTGCATTAAATCTCCTCCCCAAAACCTGAAACTAGCTTTTGAATCTTTAGCCTTTATTGATTTGATTAGGTTTGCACCGTGCAAATCTCCTGAGGCCTCTCCTGCAATGATATAATACTTCATATAGTATGTTGTTCTAAAATTTCAGAAACAAAAATTAATTAAAATATAGTACATATGCTGAAATAGCTGTAATAAATGTAGCCATTACAACACCTCTAGCTCTGTAATCTCTATCAAACTTTAAAAAACCAAAAAACAATACCAGGTTTGGTAAAGCGCCCAATGTTAATACTGCCCATGCGTCTCCAGTTTTTATGTAAAAATCAAAAACTTCTGAAATACTTGTTCCTTTTAAAAAGGATATGATGACTATACACATGCCAACTCCTGTTGCATTTGCAATGATCCCGGTTAGAAAGCCTATTATTATTTGTTTTTTCATCTATAAATCCCAGGTATTAATATCTTTTATGGCGTGGTGAGCTGTTAAATCGAATTGTACTGGAACCACAGATACGTATCCATTGGCAAGTGCCCATTCGTCAGTGTCTTCGCCTTTGTCTTTATTTATAAACTCTCCAGTGAGCCAATAATAATCTCTGCCCAGTGGGCTTGTTCTTTTGTCAAATTTTTCTTGCCAATACGCATCTGCTTGTCTGCACACTTTTACACCTTTAATTTTCTCTTGCGGAAGTTTAGGTATGTTTACATTAAGTACAACTCCAGAGGGCAGCCCCTGGGCAAGACATTTTTCAATCATTAACTTGATGTATTTTTTTGCAGGTTCAAAATCTGCCTCTAGAGAGTAGTCTAGTAAAGAAAACCCAATAGATGGAATACCAGCGGTTCCTGCCTCAACAGCTGCGCTCATGGTACCGCTATATATTACATTAATAGAAGAATTACTGCCATGATTTACACCACTTATGCACATATCTGGTTTTCTGTCTAGTAATTCGTTAATGGCAATTTTCACACAATCTACGGGAGTACCACTACAACTATATTCTTTTTGAGGAGCATCTTTGTCAATTAGTATACGATTGCAGTATATCGTATCGTTAATAGTTATGGCATGACCCATTGCACTTTGGGGTGCATCTGGAGCTACCACAACAACATCTCCAAAAGTAGTTGCTACTTCAATGAGTGCTCTAATTCCAGGGGCAGTAATGCCATCGTCATTAGTAACTAAAATTAATGGTTTTTTTGCGTTCATTGATCCTGTGTTTCTCCTACAAAAATACAGTTATTAATTGTATGTATAACCATGGAGGAAAATAACAATTTTTAGCCATCTATTAACAAAAAAATAGGAATTATAAAGAGGCTTGGCATGGTTTTTTATATATTTTTAACGTGATTTAAAAAGATAGTTTATGCAATTGATGAAAAAGAATTTTAAAGTACTCTTATTGGCTGTTTTTGTAGCGGCAGCATCTTGCAGCTTTACCACTAAAAGCTTTGATGATCCAGAGAAAGACAAACTCTTAATAGATTTGGTAACCTATGTTC
>Ga0302126_10000819_pt1 | contig 19458 bp, 18 predicted proteins | sample CB4_20m_MG_FD_203108 | JGI IMG/M metagenome (GOLD analysis project Ga0302126, IMG submission 203108) | Marine microbial communities from Western Arctic Ocean, Canada - CB4_20m | ecosystem: Environmental > Aquatic > Marine > Oceanic | place: Canada: Western Arctic Ocean | collected 2017-09-24 | reverse complement strand
CCCATAAACTGGGAAAGATTTAAGATGATTCCTTATGGTAGACAGGATATTTCTGAAGCTGATATAAATTCAGTTATCGATGTACTGCGCTCAGATTTTTTGACACAAGGACCCCAAGTTCCTGTATTTGAAAAGAGACTTGCTAATTACTGTCGTGCTGAGCGGGCGGTCGCAGTTAATAGTGCTACATCTGCCTTACATATTGCTTGTCTAGCTTTGGGTCTGACGGGTGGTGATTGGCTTTGGACTACCCCCAATACTTTTGTTGCGTCTGCAAACTGCGGGCTTTATTGTGGCGCAAAGGTCGATTTCGTTGATGTTGATCCAGAAACCTATAATTTGTGTGATAAAGCGCTAGAAGAAAAACTAAAAAAAGCTAGGCAAGAAAATAGAGTTCCTAAAATTGTCATCCCTGTCCACTTCGCTGGTCAGTCCTCTAATATGAAGCGTATTCATGAGTTGAGCCAAGAGTATGGCTTTAAAGTAATTGAGGATGCATCACATGCAATTGGAGGGAAGTACTTAGGCTATCCAATAGGCGGTTGCCAATATTCTGATATTACTGTTTTTAGTTTTCATCCAGTTAAAATTATAACGACTGCAGAAGGAGGGCTGGCAACCACTAATCAGCATGCGCTGGCTGAGAAGATGCAATTGTTACGCACTCATGGTATCACTCGAAATCCTGATCAGATGACTGGTTTAGATGGTAACTGGTATTATGAACAAATAGATTTGGGTTTAAATTATCGAATGACTGAGTTACAAGCAGCGTTAGGCACAAGTCAAATGAGTAGACTGGATAAATTTGTTTCAAAGCGCCATGAATTGCAACAACGTTATGATAGTTTACTAAAAGAATTACCTGTCATAACACCATTTCAGGATAAGGACAGCTACTCTGCACTTCATCTATACCCAATTCAGCTTAAGCTCGACGAACTTACCCAGTCACGGGCCCAGATCTTTGATAGGTTAAGAGAGAATAATATCGGAGTAAATGTTCACTATATTCCAGTGCATACTCACCCCTTTTATAAAAAGATGGGGTTTCGTTACGGTGATTTTCCAAATGCAGAATCATATTATAGCCGAGCGATTAGTATACCGATGTATCAAACGCTAGAATTTCATATGCAAGATGAGGTTATTGATGTTCTTAAGCGGGTGCTAGTCTGAAAGTCTGCATTATTCCTGCAAGATTTGGCAGCAAGCGCATTCCTAAAAAAAATATTAAAGAATTTTTAGGTAAGCCTATTATTGCTTACTCTATTGAAGCGGCTTTAGCATCTAAGTGTTTTGATAGAGTAATTGTATCAACTGACAATGTTGCAATCGGTCGTGTAGCAGAGGAATTTGGTGCCGAAGTGCCGTTTATGCGGCCACGCGAGTTGTCTGATGATTATGCTGGAACATTGCCAGTAGTAAAGCATGCTATTGAATGGCTGACTGAAAATGCTGTGGCGCCAAGTGAGGTTTGTTGTGTATACGCGACTGCGCCATTCCTGCAGTCAGAGACTTTAAATTCTTCGTATCAGCAGTTCCAAGAAGCAGAAGCTGATTATTGTTTTAGCGTGACTACGTTTGGATTTCCAATCCAAAGAGCCATTAAAATAACGAAAAAGAAGCGAATTGAAATGGTTTTCCCAGAAAACCAAAATGTCCGTTCACAGGATTTAGTTGAATCATATCATGATGCAGGTCAATTCTATTGGGGTCGCGCAAAAGCCTTTACAGAGCAAAAGCCTTTTTTTTCTCTTGAAGCAACACCATTTATTCTCCCCAGGTATTTGGTTCAAGATATTGATACCAATGAAGATTGGGAGAAAGCAGAAATAACATACCAAGTTCTCAAGCAGTCGGGTGTAATTTAGTGAAGGTTGTTATACGAGCTGATGCATCCATTCAAATAGGTACCGGTCATGTTATGCGTTGTTTAACCTTAGCTGAGGGGTTAAAGGATAAAAGTACTCAAGTTGAGTTTATTTGTCGTGAGCACGAAGGCAACATGATTGACTATATAGAAAATAGAGGATTTCAGGTCCATGCTATTCCTGTGCTACAGAAAGATACTGGGAAACCCTTACCGTCTAAACGGGAAGTTAAAAACATTCTTGAGCACAGGGATTGGTTAGGAAGCACGCAGGAGCAAGATGCAGAGATATGCCACTTAATATTGAATAAGCTAGTTACTGATTGGTTAATAGTTGATCATTACTCTCTTGATTGGGTTTGGCAGATGAGGCTACATGATAGTTTCCAAAAGCTTATGGTAATTGACGATCTTGCTGATCGAAATCATGTTTGTGACCTGCTCCTAGATCAGACATATGGCAGAGATGCTAATGATTATAAAAGTTTAGTGCCATCCAGGTGTCAAGTTCTTGCCGGATCAAAATACGCGTTGTTAAGGCCTGAGTTTCTAAAGTGGCGAGAATACAGTCTTCGGCGCAGAGAAAACCCAGATTTTAAAAAAATTTTGATTACGATGGGTGGGGTAGATAAGCAGAATATTACTGAGATGGTTTTAGAAGAGCTCAAAAATTGTGATTTACCAGCAGAAATGGAAGTTATAATAGTTATGGGTGTTACCTCTCCTTACATAGAGTCAGTGAAACAAAAAATAAAAAGCTTACCTTTTACCGCTGAAATTAAGTCAAACGTTACTAATATGGCTGAACTAATGGCTAATTCAGATGTTGCGATTGGTGCATCAGGAGCAACAACATGGGAGAGGTGTTGTTTAGGCTTGCCTAGTATTCAAATTACAGTCGCCCAAAATCAAACTGTTATTGCGGATTATATAAGTAAAGCTGGTGCGGCGTTAAGCGTAACAGTTGATCAATTGAATCAGCTGAAGAGCCAGATAATTATTTTAAAGCGACAAATTAAGGATATGGCTAAAAAGTCTGCTGAGGTGACAAATGGGTCAGGCATAATTCAAGTCTTAAGGTATTTAAAATGAACATAACAATACTTAATAGCTCAGAAAATCATCCAATTAACGATATGCTTAAGTCTTGGATAGACAGAAACTTATGTAACCACCAGATTCAGTTAGTTAGGTCGCAGAGTGATCTTGTTGGTGGTGATATTCTATTTCTTATCTCCTGCACCGAATTGATTGATCATGACGCGCGTGCTAAGTTCAAGAAATCATTAGTCATCCACGCAAGTGACTTACCTATAGGAAGAGGCTGGAGTCCCCATATTTGGGAGATTCTGCATGGTGCAAACTATTTAACGATTTCTCTGTTAGAGGCTGAGGATAAAGTAGATACAGGCGATATCTGGAAAAAAATTAGAGTAAACATACCTGAGACTGCTGTGTGGCAGGAGATCAATCAATTAATTTTCGAGACGGAATTGGTTTTATTGGATTTCGCGATAGAAAATAATTCTAAAGTAGTCCCATATAAACAGTCAACTGAAATGGCCAGCTATTGGCCCAAAAGAAAGCCAGAGGATAGTGAGATAGATATATCAAAATCTATTGATCAGCAATTTAATCTGTTAAGGGTAAGTGATAATGACCGGTATCCAGCTTTTTTTTACAAAAATGGCAAAAAATTTAAGCTCACTATGGAGTCTGTGAATGAGTAAATACATTAGCATTGATGGCAGGAAGATTGGTGAGCAGTATTTACCCTATGTGATTGCTGAAATGTCTGCGAATCATAATGGTGATATTAATAATGCATTTAAAATTATCGATATGGCAAAGGCTGCGGGTGCCGACGCAGTTAAGATGCAAACCTATACTGCAGATACTCTCACACTTGATTGTGACTTACCTGATTTCCAGCTAAAAGAGGGCTTGTGGGCAGGTCGCAGCCTTTATGATTTATATAAAGAGGCTTATACACCATGGGATTGGCATAAGCCTTTATTTGAGTACGCTAGAAAGCTAGGCCTTACTATATTTAGCTCTCCTTTTGACAGTACTGCAGTTGATTTATTAGAAGATTTAAATACGCCTGCATATAAAATTGCCTCTTTTGAAGCAATTGATTTGCCTCTTATCAACTATGTTGCGCAAACAGGCAAGCCAATGATTATCTCTACAGGTATGGCAGATTCGGGAGAGATTCAGGAGGCGATTGATGCGGCAAGAGATGGTGGTTGCAAAGAGTTAGCGATTCTGCATTGTGTAAGTGGATATCCTGCCCCTGCAGAGGATTACAATCTAAAAACAATTACTGATATGCAACAGCAATTTGACTTGGTGACAGGGCTCTCCGATCATACGTTGGATAATTTGACAGCGATAGCTAGTGTGGCATTAGGGGCCTCAATTATAGAAAAACATGTCACGCTAAATCGTCAAGGTGGTGGTCCCGATGATAGTTTCTCATTGGAATTATCTGAGCTTAGAGCTCTATGCAAAGACGTGGAAGCCGTTTCGAAAATTCGAGGGAATATTGACTACGGCAGAAAATCAAGTGAACAAGCAAACATTAAATTCCGTCGTTCGTTGTATTTTGTAAAAGATGTTAAATCAGGGGACACTATACAGCCCAGCGATGTTAGAAGTATTAGGCCAGGATATGGCGCTCAACCAAAGTACTTATCGTTAGTTGTAGGTTCGATTGCGACAAAAAACTTTGCGCGTGGTACCCCTGTTCCGCTTGAGCGATTAATCAATGATGTAACTAAAAATTAGGTCAGATATTTTAGATCCCATTGAATTTTGGCGATGTATGCGTAGTAGCAGAATCTGAGAATGTAAGAAAAAGAATCCTTTTATCAAAAAAATCATACATAGTGATTAATTTATAGGGCATATAAACAATGAATGTGGGTTTTATTAATATTTATCCGTCGAGGCCACATAGTTTTCATGCGGCATTCCTAGAGAGTCAGTGTCGGTCGCTTGGTTATTCTACGCATTTTTTGGAGTGTGGTGGCTCTTTAGACGGTTGTTATTCAAAGCTAAATAGATCAGGGGGCATTGCGCGTTGTATCTCATGCCGTATTGGCAGAGCTTCAAATTACAGTGCGAGTGAAGTGCATGAAATTAGAGGTAACTTGCCAGCTGAAATTTTAAATGTGGATGATATCAATAAAGGCCTAATAAGTAGCGCTGTCACTCTTCATAGAGAAGAAATCGAGTCAAATTATTTTACTAATAAAAAGCTAACTGATTCCATAGATCAGATGCGGATGAACTATCTAAGAGCTTATTACTCAACTCTTGATTTAATTGACAAAAAACAGTTAGAAAGTCTTGTTGTTTTCAATGGAAGGATTGATATGACGAGAGCCGCAATAGAGGCAGCAAAGCACGCGAACATAAATTTTATAACTCATGAACGTACATTCATGGGTCACGGCATTCAAATGCATGTCAATGAAAATATCCTTGGTCTTAGAGATCGTATTGCTTTGAACGCTAAATTCGACCAAGAATATCTTACTAGCTATCAGGCCCGTCTAGCTGGCGCTGAAATAGCGAAACGTTTCTTGGGCACAAATTTTTTAGAGTGGCGTGTCTATAATGCAGGTAGTCGAACATTGCCCAAGTGGCCAACGAATACAACTAGGGAAAAAATTCTAATAATTCCCAGTAGCAGATCAGAAACTGGTAGTCATGAAGATTGGGAGACCCCTTGGAATTTAAGTATTGATGGTTTGGATTTGCTTTTAAAAGCTGTTGGAGCCAATAAAGATCAAGTTGTTGTAAGGTTCCATCCTAATTGGATTCAAACAGTCGGTAAATCTATGGGGAGAAGCTCGCATACACTATATAAAAAATGGTGTGAGACTAACGGTTATCATTATATAGATTCGCATGAATTAGTAAGCACTATGGGCCTTATTGCTAATTGTGATGTGGCGATATTGAATGGCGGAAGTGCAGCAATAGAGGCGGGAGCTCTTGGAAAGAAAGTTATAAGCTTAGGGCCTAGTGCATATAAAGGGACTGGATTTTGCAGATTCTTAGAGACTATAGAATCTATTGATGGTTTTTCAGGATTCGACGATTGGATTTCAGAGGAGCAAATTATTCGTGGCACTTTGCGTTATGTGTACACGGCTCTTGCCAGATTTCCTCAATACTTTGATTATGTTCGAGCAATTAAGACTACAGATCACTTAGCGCTAGAAGGCGCTGACCCGAGACGTTTGGAGAATATGATAAAAACAGGGGCCGTGGTCGCGGATGATACTTCGGTAGGTTCTGCGCAAGGGGAAAAAGAAGTCATAAACCTAATCTCTGATCGATCTTGGGAAAGGCTTATCGAGCTAGCTCCTGAATTTAATAGTGAAAATAGGATTCAACAACATATAACTAAGCACTTTCCTTACAACCTTATAGATAAAGCACGTAGCCATCTTAAACGAGGGGATCTATGAAGATTAGTGAGAGAGAGTTCGTGCTACGCCAGTCAATTTTATTTTTAACAAAGGAGCTAATATGAAAGCGCTAATACTTGCGGGAGGTTTAGGTACTCGAATCAGTGAAGAGTCTGGGGACAGACCTAAGCCGATGATCGAAATCGGAGGGCTCCCAATTTTATGGCATATTATGAAGATGTACTCGACCCATGGCGTTAATGATTTTGTAGTTTTATGTGGTTATAAAGGCTATTTAATTAAAGAGTATTTTTCTAATTATTTTCTTCATATGTCTGATGTTACATTCGATATGAAAACCAATAATATGGTTGTACATCGTAAACAGGCCGAACCTTGGACAGTCACCCTTTTAGATACTGGAGTGTCATCAAATACGGGAGGCCGATTGTTGGCCGCCAAAAAATATATTGAGAATGAAGAGAACTTTTGTTTTACTTATGGCGACGGTGTTTCAGATATTGATATTACTAAAAGCATAGCGTTTCATAATAAGCATGGGAAAAAAGCCACTATTACTGGAGTTGTGCCGCCCGGCCGTTATGGTGCGCTTATTACTTCTAAAGATGAGGTTACAGAGTTTTCGGAGAAACCTTCGGGCGATCTCGGAAGTCTAATAAATGGAGGCTTTTTTATACTTAAACCTAGTTGCTTGGATTTGATTGATGATCATCAATCGTCTTGGGAGGAGAATCCTTTGAAACGGTTGGCAGAGGCTGGTGATCTCCATGTATTCCGGCACCAGGGATTTTGGCATGCCATGGACACATTGCGCGATAAGACGCATTTAGAAGGTCTATGGAAAAGTGGGGAGGCGCCATGGAAAACTTGGGGTTAAAAGCAGATTTTTGGTCTGGAAAGCGAGTGCTAGTTACGGGCCATACTGGATTTAAGGGTGGCTGGACTTCTTTAGTGCTAACAATGCTGGGAGCTAAAGTTCATGGTTTATCACTTCCGCCAACTGATGACTCGATATTTTTCAACTCTGTGGGCGTTGATAGATTTGTAGCATCAAACGACTATGTAAATATTAAGAATTACGATGATTGTCTGAGGATAATTAATGCGGCTAAGCCAGAAATCCTGATTCATATGGCAGCTCAACCACTTGTTAGGTTGTCATATTCCAGCCCCATAGAGACTTATGCTGTTAATGTTATGGGCACGGCAAATATTCTAGAGGCGACTAGAAATTTAGCTTCTGTAGAAGCGATAGTGAATGTTACGACTGACAAGTGTTATAAGAATAACGAATGGGAATGGCCGTATCGAGAATGTGAGGCTTTAGGAGGTTATGATCCTTACTCCAGTAGTAAGGCATGTTCTGAGATAGTGTCGGCTGCTTATAGAGACTCCTTTATGCGTCCGAAAGGGGTTCAGCTAGCAACTGCTCGCGCCGGGAATGTAATAGGTGGAGGAGATTGGTCAAAAGACAGATTGCTGCCGGATATATTGAGAGCTATTGATGCGAATAAAAATATAGTTATTAGATCCCCAGCCTCTATCAGACCATGGCAGCATGTTTTGGAGCCCGTAGTAGGCTATCTTCTATTGGCTCAAAAATTATCGGAAGAAAAAAGCAAATTTGATAGCGCATGGAATTTTGGTCCTGAGGAAAATGATTGTTGGTCAGTAGGTGATGTGGCATCAAAAGTTTGTGAGTTCTCAGGTTATCCAGATTGGATTGCACCGTCTGTAAAGCAGCCCCATGAAGCAAGTTTCCTAAAGTTGGATAGTTCAAAAGCTAAGTCTAGATTGGGTTGGAGGCCTCGCTGGCACGTTGATACGGCTTTGAAAAAAACAATTGAGTGGCATAAAGACTTTAAACTCGAGAGAGACATGTATGAGTCTTCTGTAAATCAGATACTAAGCTATCAGGAAAACATTAGTTACTATGATAATTAATAACACCGCTATCGATGGGGTCTTAGAGTTAGTTCGTAGTCCGGTTCAAGATGATAGAGGCCTTTTTGAGCGTTTTTATTGCCAAGATTTACTTCAAGCTAATCTAAATAGTAGGCCAATAACACAAATAAATCATAGTTTGACATCAGAAAAGGGCGCGGTTCGGGGAATGCACCTGCAATTAGGCGAGTCCGCTGAATACAAAATAATCTCTTGTATTTCAGGTGAGGTTTGTGATTTTGCAGTTGATCTTCGGCGTAATTCAAAAACTTTTTTGAAGTGGTGTTGTATTATATTGTCACCAAAAAAATATAATTCATTTTTAATTCCTCCAGGTGTAGCGCATGGTTTTCAATGCTTAGAAAGTGATTCAGAACTATTGTATTTCCATACTGCAAATTACTCCCCAAAAGATGAGTTTGGTATCAGCTATCAAGATCCCAGATTATGCATAGATTGGCCATTACCCCCCACTCAAATCTCTGATCGAGATTTGTCATTCAAAAATATTACTAAAGATTTTAGAGGATTTAACTTATGAAATGTAGACACTGCAATAGCGCAAATATGAAGCCGGTAATTGATCTTGGCTCGTCGCCACCCTCGAATGCATATCTTCTGCAGGAAGATCTAAGTAAGTTAGAAAAATGGTTTCCGCTGAAAGTGAACGTATGTGTGGAGTGTTTTCTTGTGCAAACTGAAGATTATGCAGATGCAGACGAATTATTTAACGTTGATTACGCTTATTTCAGTAGTTTTTCAAAGACAATGCTCGATCATAGTAAGTGTTATGTGGGTGATATGGTTGATCGATTTAGTTTAAATGAAGATTCCATGGTTATCGAAATTGCGGCCAATGATGGTTACCTACTCCAGTATTTCAAAGACAAAAGCGTTCCTTGTTTAGGTGTAGAGCCAACTAAAAGTACAGCTGAAGCGGCAAGATCTAAAGGTATTGAAATTATTGAGGAATTCTTCGGCGTGGCATTAGCAAAAAACCTTGTGGGCAAAGGCTTCTCTGCAGATCTTATGATTTCAAATAATGTGTTGGCCCATGTTCCTGACATAAATGACTTTGTTGAGGGCTATAGCCTTTTACTCAAACCCGATGGTGTCGCTACATTTGAGTTTCCTTATTTAGTTAATTTGTTCGAAAAAAATCAATTTGATACGATTTATCACGAGCACTATTCTTATTTATCGCTCACTGCGGTCAACACAATTTTTAGTAAGAATGGATTGCACGTATTTGATGTCGAGCTGATAGATACTCATGGTGGAAGTTTACGCGTGTTTGCTCAAAGAAAAGATTCGCTACGTGAAGAACCCCAGTCGAAGATGGTAAAAGAGCTACTGGAAAAGGAAAATGCTAAAGGCTATCTTTCTGAACGTGCTTATGTTGGCTTTCAGCACGTTGCAGAAAAAGCGAAAGATGATTTGGTTAAGTTTCTTATTACAGCTAAAGAAGAAGGTAAATCGGTGTGCGCTTTTGGAGCAGCAGCTAAAGGAAATACATTCATTAACTTTGCTGGTATTAGACCAGACCTTATTTTCGCGGTTGCTGATAGTAACCCAGCCAAGCAAGGAAAATTTATGCCGGGTAGCCGAATTCCAATAGTATCAGAAGAAGTTTTGGCAAGTTACAAGCCTGATTATGTTGTTATTCTTCCTTGGAATCTCAAAGAAGAAATCAGTTCCCGCCTAAGTTATATGCGTGAGTGGGATTGCCAATTTATTGTTGGAATTCCGACAATGGAAATTTTATGAATCAACGAATCGACTATACAAAACCTTCTATCTCAGAACTTGAAATTGAATATGTAACGGATGCCATTAGAAATGGTTGGGGCTCTCGGTGTTACGAGTATATCGAGAGGTTTGAAGAGGCATTCAAACGACATTTGGGAGTTAAATACGCCATAGCCACCTCGAGTGCAACAGGTGCTCTTCATATGGGTATGGCGGCGCTAGGGATAGGTAAGGGTGATGAAGTTATATTGGCAAATTCAAATTGGGTAGCGAGTTTAGCGCCGATACTTTATCTTGGCGCGACACCAGTATTTACCGATATCAACGAAAATGATTGGTGCATCAATCCAGACGAGGTTAGTAAATTAATTACCAATAAGACGAAGGCTATTATGGCCGTTCATCTGTATGGCAATCTCTGTGACATGGATGAGTTGTCGAAAATAGCTCGAACCAATGGTATTCATTTAATAGAAGATGCTGCGGAAGCCATAGGCTCTGTTTATAAAGGCCAGCGTGCCGGTTCTATTGGAGATTTTGGGGCATTTTCATTTCATGGCACTAAAACAATGACGACTGGTGAAGGCGGGATATTTGTTACTAACGATGCGGATTTATATAACAGCGTTCTAACTCTGAGTAATCATGGACGTGATCGTGCTCAAAAGAAACAATTTTGGGCTGATAGGCTTGGATTTAAGTATAAAATGTCTAATGTTCAAGCTGCGATTGGCTTGGGGCAAATAGAGAGAATTGACAGTTTAATAGATAGAAAGCGAGAAATTTTTGATTACTATAATGCGAGTTTGAAGTCTGATCATATAGTAAAAATGAACCCATTGTTTATAGACCGAGAGAGTGGTTACTGGATAAATAACATTGTTTTTGATGCTTCGTCAGGCATTGAACGTGATGCAATAAGCAAAGCTTTTATTGATGCTAATATAGATGCTCGCGTCTTTTTTTGGCCTTTATCAAGACTGCCTTTTGTAAATATGGATGTTGATACTCCGTTTGCATTTGATATACCAAACAGAGCGGTTAATCTGCCTTCATTTCATGATATTTCTTTTGCTGAGCAAGATAGAGTTGTCAATGTTATCAAGAGATTGTTGGATTGCTCATAAAAAATAAGTCCAGCCTTGTTGTAATTGCATTACTTGTTATGGCAAGTTGTTCACAATTTGTAAAACAGGCTTGGTTGGCCAGTGGATTTAACCCAGAGGTTTATGCTGGTTGGGCAACCGCTGTATTAGCAAGTCAACTGTTATTCAATTTTGGCGGGCTAGGCTTTCATAACTTTGCTTCCAGACACGCTGCGATTTATGAAAGCAGGGGAAAGAGATTATTAACTAATAGATTAGTAGCTAAGCAGTTATTGATATACACCTACATTCTACCTCTTTCGATACCGGTCATATATTTTTTGATAGCCAAGCCGGCTCCAGAGCTATTTACAATCATGTTATTTTATTCTGTGGTAAACGTATTTTTGAATTCAGCCACAAATCCCATATATGTTCGAAGCTCTCTGGAGTTCGCTAAAATTCAATCAATAAGGGGGGTAGTGGGAGCTGCTGTGGCTGTGATCACCTGCTATTTTACAGGATCTTTGCTGCTCACCTTGATAAGTGAATCTCTTTTGATTTTAGTTTTAGGAATTATGACCTTAAAAAGTCAAAATTTTAAATGGAGAAAGAAATACTTTAAATTAGATTGGAACTACAAGGTGTTATTGCCTTTCTTTTTACCGGTGCTACTTGCCACTGTCTCGTTATCTCTATCCAGGATAATAGCAATTGACCTTTTGAATGATGAATTTTTAGGGACTTATTATTTTATATTTATCGTAGCGTCCTTTGGCTTCATTTTTCAATATGGATTATCTGTTTTTTTTGGACCTATTATTACATCCAGACTTAGCACGAGTTCAACTGGTTATCTAAATACCTTTATCCTAAGATGCTGGATTATCCTTGTTATCTTTTCTTTACTGGTAGGTCTAGCGGGTAGTGTATTTTTACCCTTTCTTGTTAGTTTTCTATACCCTGGTTACTCAGCTGGATTAATTTTAATTATCCCAATGCTGTTTCTTGCTATGGCAAAAATTTGTGATATTTGGTCTATATATTTTCTTTTAGGTGGATTTGAAAAGTTTCTCTATATACCTCATCTTTGCTCAATAATTCTGGCTATATTGATTTATATATTTGTGGTCGATGTGGATAATTTTAAATTTATTGATATGAGATTTTTTATTTTTGGAGAAGCTTTGGCTACATTTTTTATACCTTTATTACTATTTTTAATCATGAATATACGGTGGTCAAGATGACTCAACGAATTGCTCTTTGGGGCGGTACTGGGCAAGCGAGTGTTTTAAAAGAGGCTATGTCATATGGCGGATATGAACTGGTCGCTATTGTCGATAATAGAGAGATTGAAAATATTCATGATAATGTTGTTTTATTAAAGGGATTCCAAGGATTGTTGGATTGGTTAGTGAAGCAGCCTGATGTTAGTGCTATTCGCTGTGCTGTTGCAATTGGCGGTCATCGAGGTAGAGAAAGGCTTGCTCTTTTACGAAAAATGCAATCATGTGGCCTATCACCGTTAACCATTACACATCCTACGGCATTTGTCTCAAAAAATGCTTTAATAGGACTTGGATGCCAAATATTGGCTAACAGTGCTGTCTGTGTTAATACAAAAGTTGGGGACGGCAGCATTATTAATACCTCTTCTTCAGTAGATCATGATTGTGTTTTGGGAGAAGGAGTCCATATTGGCCCAGGAGCACATTTGGCAGGAGAAATATCGGTGGGAGATGGAACATTTATCGCTACGGGTGCTTCAATTCTGCCGGGCTTGATTATTGGAAGTGATGTGATAATAGGAGCGGGTGCTGTTGTTACAAAAAATGTGGTTGATGGTGCAAGGATGATTGGCAATCCAGCTAGGTTGATGTAGAAAATTAAAACCACAGGTCAATGAATATGCAAAGTTATTATTTTTAATTAAATTATATTCGTAAACTATTCGTTCTTTTTACTCATACTTTACATACTTACCTAGAAGTATATAATTAATTTTTTTTAATATTTGGCCTATGGATGTAAGCCATAAGTAAGTTTAATTACATCAAAAATTGTTTGAAGGTAGGAGTTATAAGAAAGCAATGTTCGAAGCATTGTTAAAATTTTAATATTTAATTTGGAGTATATTATTATGTCATTAGAAGAGTTTAAGAACGAAGTGCAACACAATATTGATGGTCTATCAAAAGACAAAGATCTAACCCAAAAGACAAAAGCATGGTTTGAGCAAAGTCTGGTCAACAAGTACTCATATAATTTTACAAGTTTTTCTGTGCCTATTATCCAATATCCGCAAGATATGGTGGCATTACAAGAACTGATATGGAGAATCAAACCAGATTTGATTATTGAAGCGGGGATTGCTCATGGCGGTTCCCTTATTCAAAGTGCCGCGGTACTCGCAATGATTGAATATCAAGAAGCTGTAGATTCGAATACTGTGGTAGATCCAACTAAGCCTGTTCGAAAGGTGCTGGGGCTTGATATAGATATACGACAGCACAACAAAGAAGTTATACAGAATCATTTCCTATCATCACGAATCGATATGATCGAAGGTTCATCGATCTCTGATGAGGTAATAACACGTGTTCATGAACACGCTAAGAATTTTTCTAATATATTAGTTATTTTGGACTCTAATCATACACATGATCATGTTTTATCTGAGCTTAAGGCCTACGCGCCTCTAGTTTCAGCAGGTAGTTACTGTGTTGTTTACGATACAATTATAGAAGATCTCGCTGATACTCAATACCCAGGCCGTCCATGGGGTCCGGGAAACAACCCAAAAACGGCTTTGTATGAGTATCTTAAGTTACTTAAGGATAACGAGCTACGAGCCACTGATGGTGAGAAATTGAATTTCGAAATAGATAAAAATATAGAAGCGAAGATACAAATCACAGTAGGCCCTGACGGCTACCTAAAAAGAATCTAACTGAGGAGGCTATTGAGAATGACTAAAGTTAATTTTTGCGAGCGTTGTGTTATTTCTACTCTGCGTCCAACGAGCACTATAGAAGCTAAACATACACGAAATGAAAAAAAACCCACAACCCAGTTTACGGATGGCGTCTGTGATGCTTGTCGTTGGGCTGTATTAAAAGAGACCGAAATTGACTGGAAGCAGAGAGAAGATGAATTAATTGAACTTTGCGGTAGAAACAGAAAAACTAACGGAGAATATGACGTTATCGTTCCTGCGAGTGGCGGAAAAGACTCGATGATGGTAGCTCATCTACTTAAGTACAAATATAAAATGAATCCATTGACTGTGACGTGGGCTCCAAATATTTGGACGGAGATTGGGCAGAAAAATCATTTGAATTTGATCAAGTCTGGATTCAATAATTTGTTAATTAGCCCAAATGGAAAATCACATAGAAAGTTGACACGACTTGCCTTCCAGAATATCGGTCATCCATTTCAGCCTTTCATCTTTGGTCAGAGATCTGTTGGACCAAAAGTTGCAATACAACATGGTGTAAATTTAATTTTTTACGGTGAAAATGTTGCTGAGTATGGTAATAATATTATGGATAATTACAATCCTATTATGGATCCTCGACTATATACCTGTTACGACATAGACGACCAGGAAACTCACCTTGGGGGTATGGCAATTAGGGATTTATATAGTAAACATGGTTTTGAAAGAAGCGATTTAATTCCATATCGATCGCCCACAATGGAGCAAGTATCTGGGCTTGGTTTAGAAGTTCATTACATGAGTTATTATAGGAAATGGATCCCTCAAGAGAATTTTTATTATGCTGTTAAAAATACTATGTTTGAACCAGCGGAAACAAGGACGACAGGCTCCTATTCAAAATATTCAGGGTTAGATGACAAGTTAGAATGGCTTCACTATTACATGATGTTTATAAAATATGGAATGGGACGTGCTACGGCTGATGCGTCTCAAGAAATTAGAAGTGAGAAAATTACTCGTGATGAGGCAGTAAAGTTGGTAGAGCTCTATGATTCTGAATTTCCTGAACAGCATCTTGGGGAGTTATGCGAATATATGGGTCTTTCGGAAGATGAATTTCATTCAATTATAGACAGCTTTAGACCAGAACATCTTTGGGAAAAAGTGAATGGTAGGTGGCAATTAAAGCACCATGTTTATTGAGTAAGAATCTAACATTTCCATTAATAAAGTATTAAAAACTTATGATGTCTCAGATACCACGTCGGCTGATAGCAAAAATTGAAGTTAAAAATGGGTATGTTGTCAAAGGTCTCATGATGGAGGGCGTGCAGCGAGTGGGTGATCCAGTAGATTTTGCGAGGCGCTACTATAGGCAAGGTGCTGATGAACTTATTCTACTAGATACAGTGGCATCGCTTTATGAAAGAGTTGAATTGCCCTCTATAATTTCGAGTATCCTAGAGGATACTTTTCTACCGATATGTGCTGGTGGAGGAATTCGTTCAGTTGACGATGCAGAACTCATGTTTCGTGCAGGTGCAGATAAAGTTTGTGTTAACACCGGTGCAATTAAAGACCCGAGTTTACTTAAAAATCTTGCTGTACGGTTTGGAAGTCAGTCAATTGTGGCGCAGATTGACGTGAAGTTTTATCGCCATCAATATATGGTTTTTGCTAATAGCGGGAGAGATCTTTCTTCCCATACTCTTTTACAGTGGCTTTCACTAGTGCAAGACCAAGGAATCGGAGAGGTTTTGTTGACTTCGATTGATAAAGATGGGTTGTCACGAGGTATAGATCCATTGTTAATCGAATTAGCGCGATCTCATTGCAAGGTACCTCTTATCTATGGCGGTGGGGTGAAATCCTCTTCAGATATCGCGGATACTTTTAACCTAAATTGTGATGGTTGTGCCGTTGCCTCAGCTTTTCATTTTGAGGATTTAAATATATCAGATGTGAAAAATGATTTAGCTATGAAGAGTATTGAAATGAGGCGTGCATGACACGATCGAAAAGGTTAACCGTCGGTATTATCGACTTGGGGATATCCAATATTACCAGTGTTTCTAATGCTTTTAAACGAATTGGATACGAATGTCACCTTCTTAACGAAGACAGTAATGATGTCAAAGTAGATGTTTTGGTTTTGCCAGGCGTCGGTAATTTTGGCTATCTAGCGGCGCGTTTGGATTCATCGAGCTTGAGAAGCCGAATTCTGGAGCATCATAGGGCAAAGTCTCCGATAATTGGTATTTGCTTGGGAATGCAGATTCTTTTCGAAACTAGTCATGAAAGTACTTCCTCTAGAGGTCTTGGGTTAATACCTGGAGAGGTAAAACTCTTGAGCTCACAGGCAAGCAAAGAATGCATCAGGAGTGTGCCTAACATTGGATACAATGTGGTCAATGCTCTTGACGGAGCTTCAGGCTGTTTTAAACAAGAAATAGATGCGTTGTCAGGTTATTATTATTTCCTCCACTCTTATGCCGTTTTTGATCGCCAGTTAGATGTTGATCTTGAAGGCATAACGAAGTTTGCTGAAAATGAATTTTCATCATTTTTTCTTAAAGAAAATCTTTGTGGCATTCAATTCCATCCAGAGAGAAGTGGAGAGCAAGGGTTGTATTTTCTTGATCAAATCATGAAAAATTTTGATGCTTTTTACAAAGGAAAAGTTTAATTATTAGAGTTATTACTGCCCACTGAGCATAACCGGTCGCAAAACAGGAAATAAGAATGAAGCTAATCATCCCTACTTATAATAGGTCCGCAAAACTTCACCGGACTTTAAAATATTATATGAGCCTAAGAAATAGTATTAACTGCGAAATAGTGGTGCTTGATGGAAGTACTGATGATCACGCTGAGTGGAACAAAAAACACACAGAGCAGTCAGACAGAATATCTTATATCAAGTTTGATTCTAATATTTCTTTTTTAGATAGAGTCCTCAATTTTTTGGAATCTTGTCCAGCGGATGAATTGATTACCTTTGGGAATGATGAAGATGTTTTTCTCCCATCTTATATTTCCGACTCTGAAGAATTTTTAATGCAAAACCCAAGTTATTCCTCTTATATCGGAAGATTTATTACTCTTGCTCGTCCGATATTCGGCTTAAATAGGCTGAGTCACTTTAGAGATTTCGTGAGTGTTAATGACATATACTTCGAAGATCCGTGTCGACGAATATCAATTTTAATGTCAATGCTTTTGGTAGGGTGTAGCCCTGTATATTTTTCTACTCGACGCAATTCTCAATTAATAGAGAGTATCAGACTGCAACTTAAATTAGGTCTGGAAAGCACACAAGAGTTGTTAGATCAGACGTATTTAGCCCTTTCAGGAAAAATTAAGTTTGTTAATGAAGTGATGATGTTGAGAGATGAAACAAATCTTGGGTATAAGTTCTATGATACTCGCCATAATCAAGATGTTTATATCACTGATGATGAGCTTTCACTGTTTAAGAGAGTGCTTCTTGAAGAACAATCGATTAATGGTCTTTCTAATACCTTGGATGTATTGACAGATTGCTGGAGACCAATTGAGATTGAGTCATTCAAGACCCCCAGTATCGCTTTGACAAGGCATAAAAACACTTATTCTAGTTTTAGGAGCTTAAATCCGAACAACTCAGCTTCCCAGGCTGCTGTTAGAAATATTAGTCGATCAGGCATTATTTTGGCCCAGCTTGCAAGCTGGTTTTTTATTAAAAGGGAGCTCTTACTAAAGTTAGATAAAGCGAGCTTGTCGATTTTTCTTCGCAAAGTAAAAACTCATGGTAAATATTCGGAATAAACTATTATCTGTGAAGAGTAATTTAACATTTTGAGAAAAGGTCTAGTCAAACCACGTGTAACTTACTTGCACGTTGTTTAACTCGAAGTACCGCAAATTAGAAGGAGTGCGAAGATAAAAAAAAATCAGCTTGAAAAGCCTAATTATCTATTAGTTTTGGGCGTGACTGTTTTAATGTCCACCTTATTTCAAATATATTGGATTAATGTGACTGTAGATAACGGCGTGCTCTACATTCAAGGTGGTGGCTTGCAAAGATCACTGCTTAAAATAGTTTCGCTATTTATTGTATATGGAGCCCTTTTCAGATCCTTTGCATTACGAGCTCTAAAGCACAACTTAATAGTTAAGCTTCCACTTTTATATTATCTAGCAACAATTTTTGCTGTAACTCCCTTTATTTATTCTAATCCTTACTTTATGGCATTGAATCTACTGCTTTTTGCACCTCTACTTTGCGTTGATTTTAGTGGAGAAAAAGGTCGACTTACTCTCGAATATTTAGCTAAAATAATCACATGTGTAGTCTGTTTTCAGTTGGTGGTAGATCTAATTCTCAGGGGATTTGGGTTCAGCTTAGTCGGGACTCTGCTTGGAGGTATGGGTAATGCAAATACTTTCGGACTTCATTTGATAGTAGCTGGCTTAGGATTACGATTTATTTTTAGAAAACCCCTATTGTCAAATATTTTATTGCTTTCAACATGGGGTACTGGCTCTATGGCTTGCGCGAGTATAGGCTCAGCTCTTGTTTTGCAAAATCTAATCATTAATCTTTGGAAAAATCCTTTTGGCGCTCTAGTTATAATAGTGAGTGTTATGATACTTGTATTTAATTTTAGCCAGTTTTGGGATTTGGAAGGAAAAGTCGGTCCTTTACAACATGTTTACTTGAAGTTAGAGGCGGCTTTGAGTTTGGTATTTTTTGGCGGCGACATTGAAGAAGTTGGGTCGATTGCTGGTCGAGGAGCATACACTATGCAAGGCCTCGAATTATTGAGTGATCATCCGTGGGCCATCATTTTTGGCCATCCAGATTTCATGCCTTTTTATTCAGGTGACGGTTTCTATGTTGCCATGGCCGTCACTTTGGGAGTCCCCATGATGATTCTATTTTTTGTCAGTCACATCTATATGATATTAATAGGTCTGAGAGAAAAGAACCCAGTAAGCAATTTTGCTGCATATGTCTTATTTGTTTTAGTCCTATTTTTTGCTTCTAACAGAATTCTTGACTACTGGCCGAGTGGGTTTATTTATATGCTCGTTATATCCTACTTACTAAGAAAAAAAGTCTGGGCTGCCACCGATTCAACCATTTTAAGATAAACAAAAAATAGGAGTTATAATATATTACTATGTTTTTTTAAATTGCCTTTTGCTATGAAGGGTGGTAATAAATAAGCTTCACGAAGCAAGGCAATGCTTAACTAGAGGAGTTGTCAATGACGGTTAAAAAAATTAAAAAATTGTTTGTATTTGAAAAGGCTAAGATCCTATTCAAAAATAAATATGATTATGTGTTGATGAAATTATTTGCCAGGATATTTCTATTGAAAAGAATTTTTCTTTTCTTCAATCGTATTTCTAAAAATTCACAATCAGATA
>Ga0302126_10000818_pt1 | contig 19459 bp, 10 predicted proteins | sample CB4_20m_MG_FD_203108 | JGI IMG/M metagenome (GOLD analysis project Ga0302126, IMG submission 203108) | Marine microbial communities from Western Arctic Ocean, Canada - CB4_20m | ecosystem: Environmental > Aquatic > Marine > Oceanic | place: Canada: Western Arctic Ocean | collected 2017-09-24 | reverse complement strand
TAAAAAGTGATACGGAGAATAACTTTGGAGGCGGTTCGCAAAGACGCTTGTACGACCAAATGTTAACGCTAAGAACGAGATTGAACGAACGCGTGGCTTCGTCGAACGCATTCGCGAAATATCTCGAGAAGACTCTTTTAACCAGAGATGGCGATTTGAAAAGAGCGAACGAGCTTTTATATAGCGCGGCGAAAGAATCGGGCGAGTTATTACGTTTAATACGAGACGCGCAAAACGATATATCAAAAAGTGGCGAAGACATAACGAGAAGGAAAAGAGGGGAACAAAAATTAGAAAAGTTTGTCGTTAGATTACAACTAATAGAGTCAGAATTATCGAAGAATGCAAAAGACTTAGATTCTACAGTCGTGAGAACGGTACCGATTGAATACCACGGCATTGCGTCGGATGTAATCATGATGGGCGATTTTGATAATTGGACCAGAGGTGTTCAACTTTATCCAGCTTTTGTAGAAGGTGGTTCTTCGACGTTTACAGGCGATGCTCGTTTAGCACCGGGAACGTATCTCATCAAATTTAAAGTCGATGGCGAATGGAGATTAGCAAGAGATTGGCCACAAATAGGAGAAGGTTTCGACGCAAACAACGTGTTGTTGGTCGCATAAGCGTATGTAATATAGTTAAATTTTAGCTTTTTTCTTTTTTACTGCTAGATGCGCGTGCGTTACTGCGTTTATTGATTTACGAGTACGTTTTTTACGCCGGCATCTTTTTTTTCCCTTTTCCGCTTCAACATTTAAAACAAGTTGCATTCGTCCATAAATTTGTATCGTTTTTTATTATGAATAAGAATAAGACACGACGACGAGACTGATCATAATCTATAAGAATAGAAAAAATGCGATGATAATAATAATAATAATGCTCTCTCTCTCACTCACTCTCTCAGTGTAATATATTTGATTTCATTCGATACTTTTGTTGTTGATGATGACGAAGACAACGACGACAACGACAACGAAGATACAACATCGCCCAACATCATCTTTAACGAGAACAAAGTCCAACGCGGCTTTCTTCTCTAACTTACAACGAACGAAAAGACGAACGAAAAAGGCATTTTTATCAATAAAATCATCTCTAAATAATAATGATAATAACAGTAAAGATGATGATGATGATGATATGATGCCATTACTTGATATAGAAGCAGAAGAGGAAGAAGAAGATGATGATGAAGATTTGGACGATGAGAAGCTTGATAATAATAGTATCGTTGTTGAAATTCGATACAACTTAATACTGAATTTCGATGAGTTCGATTCGAGCGCTGATAAACGAGCGTTAATATCGGCGTTTCAGAGAATGATCGCAGCTCTTCAACAATTTGAAAATCAGACCAAAGTTATTTTGTTTTTGTATTCTTCGATGGATGATTTCGTTCGCGATAATGAAAGTAATAATAATAATAATAATAATAATACAAAAACAATCTTCTTAGATTTTTCTTCACCTCGCGATGATGATGATGATGATGATAACGAAATGAAGAAGAAGAGCGCAATTCAAATGCATCGAGTAAAAATTGACAACGGGACAGTAATTGAAGGAAAAAGAGGGAAAATGGTTTCATTGCTTCCATCTAATATTGAGATGAATAGTAATAATAATAATAATACTCCTTTGAATACGCTGTTAAAGTCAACGACGAATTTCGTTTTACAGAATAAAAACTATGCAAACGCGTCGCCGGCTGATTTTGTGGCGCACCATTTATTCGCATCTTCAATCGGTGCATTTAAAAGAAGTGGCATAGCTCGTACGCGAAAGGAGATAAAAGATAGTTATACGAGAATATGTTTATCAAGAAAGAGCTATTCTTCTTCTTCTTCTTCTTCTCAATCTTTTGCTGAACAAAAGGTTTATATCTTTTTTAATCTTCACTCTAAAACGTCTAAATGGAACGCCGCTCAGGTTTACGAATCTTTGCTCAGAAACAAAAATATGAAACCGATACCTGTTGCTGTAGTCATCAGTACTTCTGCGACAGATTCTGATTCGCAACAACAACAAAGTAATATAAGTAGTAGTAGTAGTAGTAATCTCGAACGTTCTACGCCTGTGTGGATATTGAAAAACGTCAACGATTTTTACCAATGCGTTTACGCAAACTCTTCGCAAGAAGCCGAAACGCACATATTCGCGAAGAAGAGTAACAAAAACACGTGGCCTGAGAGACGGCGCCCGAACTTAATGATCGATTTTCAGCGCATAAACGAAGATAAAGAGAATATAAATTTGATGACAACGACGACAACAACCGTAGGCGCGTTTGCGCAAAACTTTGTCTCGCCTCAGGAAAACGCAATAGTCTTCATTTGTCCAAGTATGATGGTGGTAAACAGCAGTAACAACAACAGCAACAACAGTACTAGTAGTAATTCAATTAAAGAAAACAACGAAAATCTTAAGAACGATTGCAGGCTTCGGAAAATATTTCAATCCGCTGGGATTATGTTTACAGGAACATCCGCGGCTTTGGCAACAAGAGCGGCGGATAGAGTATTCATGTCCAGCGCTTTACAAAAACTGAAAATTCCAGGCGTAAAGGGAATACCGAAAAGAGTCATATTACAATCCGCGCTCGCGGTGATGGCGGACGAACCCGTCTCTTCTAATATTTCTCGCGCCAGTCGAATCTTCGTCGAGTCAACGAAAGAGTTCAACAGCTCAGAGTTGTTCATTAAAAGTCAATTCTTTGATGAGAGCTTTTTCAAGCGCGTTCAAAGTGCGAACGATTTAGAGCTTTTTGCATACGAATGCAGGAAAAATTGTATCAACAATATCCAGAATAACTTTGTGATTGAGCCGTACGTAGAAACGGGATCATGCTGTTCTTGTTCTTGTGTCGGTGATGATGATGAATCATCATCATCAGCGTCATATGAATTCGTTTCAAAAAATTCATCATCATCGCGTTGGTTGAAAATCTACGCCGGCGGTATTGGACCGGAGGGAAAAATGAAAGCTTTGGATCCTATGTGTTCTGTTTTTTGTGCCGATGAGAAAGACGATCAACAACTTAATAAAAAGAAGAAAAAGTTTGTATATCTGGATAGTATGAAAGAGTTCAATCCACTTGTTGTTGAAGAGAATAAAACGACGATGTTGCTTTCGTTAGTAAAAGCTCGAATCGAGCGCGTTTTAAACGTTACTGGAATTTCCGGCTGTGCTATGTTGCGATGCTTTGTCAATGTCGATTCTGGAGAGTTGATTATTGAAGACGTGAATCATGCTCCTGATATGACGGAAATTAATAATGAAATAGTCGAATATAGTAGTAGGAGGAGGATGACGAGTTCTCCCTTTTACGAACAAGCGTGTAGATATTTTCAGCGCGAAGAAGATGTTATTAATGATGATGATGATAGTAGCAAGAAAACGCTTTTAGCGACAAAAGGATTAGAGCAAACGAGTTTTTTCACACGGCTCATAGCAATAGCGATGTGGAAGACTCCATAAAGGCGGTGTTCATCGAGCGAATTTATAGGTAGGCCTAGGGTGATAAAAAAGTAGGGAGGAGAAACCAATGTGATTTATTGGTAAGGTGAGACAAGAAATTAAATTGACTCATTAGGTGCCGTGACTCCTGGCGTGATAGTAGTAAAAGGCGACTATCACATACCGACGAGCCACGACTGAGTAAATTTCTGAGGTTGCACAAGATCAATATATTTTATTTGAGTACAAAAATTTAAAACTTTGTTAAAGAGCTAAAAGAAACACTTACTAAATCAAAAAAATACTTCAGAAATTTTTTTTTCTTTATCAAGAGCTCATGACGCCCACAAAGAGTACTTTTCCAAGCCATTGAGCTTTGATCAAGTGTAGTATCTGTTCTATTAACTTTAATCAGTTAATTAGTCGTTTTATACGGCTACATGATTAATATAATTTTTCTTGGGGAATAAGTTTGAGCTTGCTCAAAATATTCGCGTTTGGCTTTACGATTGCACCATCGAAAGACGAACACCCATTTCACTTCCAATTGATTTTCGCCCTAGGCCTATATTGTTTTTGTGTGACGAAAATGCGTCGCTATTTAATAGCGCGCACTACAAAAATTCCGATTTCGAAATGAATCAAAACCGAGTTCGGATTGGTTTGTTTTCAACTAGCAATTAATTAATATCCCTAATGGTCACTTATATAATTATTACCCCAAGCGCAAAGATACGTGGGGTCCGTAGCAAGAACAATTTTCGTATTCAAAATTGTAAATTGTAAAATATTTTGATTAAAGAAGTACTAAAATTACCTTTTTAATAAACATTTTACTAAAAACATTCAATTTTAGATAAATTATTTCACTTAACTCCACTATCTGCACTTACCTGATACACTGTGTCATCGATCATGAACGATGCGTGGGATCGATAAGTCTCGGGCCTTGCATTCCGCTCGAGGCATTCGGTTGTTGGTCTACGATCAACTGTATATGATTTTTTAAAGGCTCGGATTTGATACGTCAACTGGGCACTTTCTCCTTCACGGTTTCATTTCGCCCTAGGCCTACGTAAATTGAACATGAAATTCTCCCCATCTCCTGTTTCTCGCTTTCTCTCTTCTTTCTCTTTTTTCTTCACGCTTTACATTTTATTCACAGCACCTACTACTACTACTCTGTAAAATAAAATAATTAACAAGACGTAATAATTATTATTAATAATAATAATGACATTCGATGATTCAAAAAGAAATCATATCAACATATCAGACGCTGATCTAGTCTTTGAAGAGAACTGCTTACAAAACCCGTTCGTTGAAGATGTTTGGGATAAGTACGTAACCTACTTATTAACTTCCAATACTAGTAAAGACGAGGATGAGGATGAAAAAATAATGGTCGTCTACGAACGAGCCGTCAAAGCTAATCCGAAATCTAGGAACTTATGGTTAAAGTACTTAAGATGGCTTAAAAAAGATTTGATCATCACCAGTAATAGTAGTAGTATCTTTAATAAACTTAATATGGTCTTTGAACGATGTATTAATAACATACACGACGATTTCGAGATTTGGGAAGTTTACGTCAAATGTTTATGGCAAGATCAATACTTAATCACGAAAACGAGGCAAGTTTGCGATAGAGCTTTACAATCGTTAGATATCACGGAACACGGGAAATTTTGGTCCACTGTATATTTACCATTCATAAGGAGTTCGGATAAAATTCCAGTAGAAACTGCTTGTAGGGTCTATAGACGATACGTTCAATTTGAACCGACGCACGCCGAGGAATTCATCGCGTTTCTTAAAAACAGAGGGCGAATCATGGAAAGTAGTCAACGATTGGTCGAAATCGTAAACGACGATAGCTTCGTTTCGTTGTTGAATAAATCGAAACACCAAATGTGGCTCGAGCTATGCGATTTGATCACTAAAAATGTCACTAATAATAATAATAAACAAAACGAATTTCAGAAAGAAGAGATCAACGTATCGGCGATTCTTAGAACGGCTATTAGAAAGTTCACTGATGAGGTTGGAAAACTATGGTCATCTTTAGCCGATTATTACATTCGCAGAGGAATGTTTGAAAAAGCGAGAGATATTTACGAAGAAGGATTGGAATCAGTCATGACGGTGAGAGATTTTTCGCTCATTTTCGACGCGTACGCCGCGTTTGAAGAAAACGTTTTGAGTTCCAAAATGGAAAATGACGACGAAGAAGATGATGGAGATGATGATGATAATGAAACGAACGATATTGAGTTACGTTTGGCTCGTTTAGAGCACTTAATGGAGCGACGACCGATTCTTTTATCGAGCGTAATGTTGCGACAAAACCCGCACAACGTTCATGAATGGTTAAAGCGCATTTCGCTCTTAAATTCTTCGAAGGAAATCGTGTCCACGTATTCTTTAGCCATACAAACCGTCGATGCAAAAGTTTCTATTGGATCAATATCGCAAGTTTGGATCGAGTTTGCAAAGTTTTACGAAGTGCACGGCGATTTGGCGAATTCGAGAGTTATTTTTGAAAAAGCAACGAAATCGCCAAACTTCAAAAGTGTAGATGAACTCGCATCAATCTGGTGTGAATTCGCTGAACTCGAATTGCGACATAGAAATTTCAATCAAGCTTTGACGCTCATGAAAAGAGTGCTCATAAATCACAAAGAAGAACAGAAAAAAATCGAAAATTTATCACAACAAACCAAGAAAGAGTACGATTCGTTACCGGTGCAAGAAAAAGTGCACAAATCGATCAAGTTATGGACGTTTTATTGCGACTTGGAAGAGTCAGTTTCGCCTGAAAATGCGAGAGTCGTGTACGAAAAAATTCTCGACTTGCGCATTGCTACGCCGCAAATTATTTTGAACTACGCGGCTATGCTCCAAGAGTCGAAATTTTTCGAAGATTCGTTCCACGTTTACGAGCGTGGAGTTAATTTGTTCAACTTTCCGCATTCTCTCGAAATTTGGCGCGCGTATTTGACGCAGTTTGTTACTAGATTTCAAGATAAAAAAGTCGAACGCGCGAGAGATTTGTTCGAGCAGTGTTGCGAGCAAGCTCCACCGAAAAATTGCAAGGAGTTTTTCTTAGAATACGCAAAGTTAGAGGAACAATTTGGTCTCTCCAAACGAGCGATGGATATTTACGAGCAAGCTTTGAAAAAGATCAACTCATCTGCTGATAAGATTGAAGTTTTGGATATTTACGTCAAGCGCGCGATGGATTTCTTTGGTGTAGGTAAAGTCCGATCGATTTATGAGAACATCATTGACGATGATGATGACAATAATGAAGGTGAAGGCGGAACGACGAAGAAGAAGAAGAATAAATTAGAGGATAATTCGACGAAAATCGTTTGCATCAAGTACGCTGAATTAGAAGTTTCTTTAGGTGAAATCGACCGAGCGAGAGCGTTGTATACTCACGCGAGTCAATTTTCGAACCCTGCTCAGGACGGTACGTTTTGGGGCCAATGGAACGATTTTGAAGTCAAAAACGGGAATGAGGATACGTTTCGCGATATGTTGCGCGTGAAGAGATCTGTAGCGGCTTCATTTTCTCAAATGCACTTTAACATGGCCGTCGTTGAAGTCCCAGCGAATGCTTTGAACCCGCAAGACGATGGATTTGAAGAAGAAGATTTGATGAAACAATTAGAGAGGGAAGAATTGGAAAATCGTAACGCGGCGCCAATAGCTGGATTTGTAAAATCGCACGTCGTAGGCGGCGATAGAGAAGACGTTCCGAAAAATCCAGAAGAAATTGATTTAGGAGATGATGATGATGACGATGACGATGGAGACAAAGATTTTATAAAGACAACGGTCCCTTCTGGAGTATTCGGGGGCATGATAACTGGGAAGAAGCGAGAAAACGATGACGATTCTACTCCTACTGGAGAACCTGTAGGCGCGTCGTTTGAAAGAATCAAACAAGCCAAAAGGTCGAACGATTAAACATAGATATACATAAATAAATAGATTTTTTTAGTATATATTCTAATTACCAAAAAAAGGTTTGCCAGAAACTGCTTCGATCAGTGCGATAACGCTGAACGCAATCATTGCAATTCGTCCATGCGTTAGTTCCACGTTCGGCGTAAAATTGCACTTCTCGACGACTAACATCCCTGGCGTATCTTTTACGCCTTCTAAACTTTTCGGATTAGCGGTGTAACCATTTTGAGGATTAAACTTAAATGGTTCAGTTGATGCATACAAAATAGCTGTAACGAGTAATGCTAATTGAACTACGCTAGTCGGTACTTGATCGAGTAAAGAAACGTGTTCGCTCACTTCCTTTTGACATCCAAAGGAAAGACCGACCATGCATATTCTCGAATTTACAACTTCGGGTAACCAATTATTATCGTTCGCGAATTTCTGGATCGAATCTTTCGCTGTATCGGCGCTTAATCCTTGCGATTGCAGAAAATCGTTCTTATTCTTATTATTATTATTATTATTCTTATTCTTATTATTCTTATCCGATGTCGATGATGATGTTGTCGATGAAACAATCGTCATCATCATCATCATCATCTTCGTTCTTCTTCTTTCAAAATTAGTAGTACGATAATAGTATGACGAGCATTTTCTGATCCCGTTCTTCATCACGTGTTCATCACGAATCGTCGATAATACATTCGCACACGCTCGTGTCGTTCGCGTCGTTGCCATCATCATTTAATTTGTATTTATATATATTAATATATATATATATATATAATAAACGCGCAATCAGTGCGTTGTCTTATGTGACTTTTTCATACGAGTCACTCGCATCGAAAATTTACATATTTATCATCGTGATGAGCAGAGCACTGAAATTATTGCAATACGAGTATGTAGTAGAGATAATAAGTAGGACAAAATTTAATAGTGCGAATACAGCAGGAACACAGCAGACAACTAAATATTTAAAAACAACGCAGTAGTAGACAGACGAAAATATTTTATGTTCGGTTTCGCACCTCAGCGAACGAGGAAGAGTCGAGCACAAAAGCAATCGACGTTGAACGATGCAACGCACGCACGATTCGGTTCATCTCCTTCAAACGCGAAAGCGCTTAATAGTAGTACTATAGCAACACTATTACCTAATAAACAAATAAAAAGAGACGACGAGAACGACGACGACGGGAAAAGTCAAAGCAAATCGAGTTGTCCTGGCTTCGCTGATCGTACGACTACAGAGAAGAGAGTCAGTAGGATAAACTCGTTATTAATGACGACGACGACGAATAACGCGAAGAAGATGAGTAGTAGTCAAAATAATAGTGCGGTTAATATACAGCGTCAACGCGCGCAGTCTACTTTACCTACGATAACGCAACAAAGTCGATATTTGCAGAAACGACCAGTGGTTCTCTCTACGACCACTGCTACGACTACTTCGTCAAACGCAGCGATAGCAAGAACGCAACAACAACAACAACAACGAGCAATAAATGTACAACAACAAAAGAGAAATACTAATGGAAGACAAACGGCGCCACCGATAGCTCCAAAACTAAAGCCGAGAGAACCAGCGAGGCATAACAACAACAATACAAGTTCTTCTTCGCTCACAACAACGAGCGCGCAACAAAAAAAACAACTAGAACGAAGAACAAAAACGCCTTCGTTGGTGTCAGTGAGTTTGTTGAAGAAGGTATCGGCAATAACAACGACATCGACATCGACAGTATTCGGACGTCAAAATACTCAATCGGGAGGAGCGATAGTGACCCAAAAGCAACGACAACAAACGATAGCGACGAGTGAACCTGAAATAGAACAATCGTTAAAGGAGAAAATCGAACAAACGAAATCGGCGCGAAGGAAAAGAACGATATGCGCCGAGGCTTTGAGTGATATTGCTCGGAAATCAAACCTTTTTCGAGGACGACTTGAAATCATTCACAACGTTTTCATAAATACACGACAAAACGATGTAGATGATGATCATGATCATGACGAAGAGAGCAAAAAAAATGATACGGCAGAAGAAAAGTGCTCATATTGCGCGGTGACGAAAGAAACGATAGGAAAACTCGAGGATAGTTTACGAATAGAGAAACTTGAACGATCGAACATAAAACGTGAGTGTATTAATGCAAAAAACGAAGGTAAAGATTTGAAAGCTGATGTCATACAGCTGGGCAAAATTATCGCGCGCGTATTTCGAGGAGAAATAGTTCCATACGAGTTGAAAGATATAGCCGGAAGATTTAACGACGAAGCCGTACAGTCGCAAAGTGATGATGACGATTGCGATAAATGGACACCTCTACCAAAGTCTTCACAATATTACGGGCTTCCCGTTGAAGAAATCAGTTGGGGTCGAACTTTGACGCCTAGAAAAATGTCGCCCGGTTACGCAGTTCCAAGACTAGATTTCTCTCTCATAAAACGTACGAACTCAAATACTGATGACGATGATGACGATGCCGGTAATGACTATGAATGTAGCAATAGTAATAGCAGCAATAGCGATGATGACGACGATGATGATGAAGTAGAGGATGATGAAGATGAAGAGGATGATGAAGAAGTTGACCGCTGGATAAATAGTTAGTTCTATTAGTGATAGCAACGTATTACGGTAGGCGGGTATGTGTATTTTTCATTTTTCATTAAATCAGCAATCAGCCATGTCAGCATCAGTCTGATGATGGCAGTGCTGTAAATTATTATCACTGAAATCTCTTCTTTACAATAATTCAAAAACAAAGTAACGCATTCGTATTTATTATTATTATTATTATTATTATTAAATTGATTGCCAATAGGAGTATATTAAAATATATATATTTTTATATAAAATGATGATATCTTCGATTGTCTCAGTAAGTTCTGAACGATCTTTTAAGAACAAATTACTCAGCTTTAGCAATTGTAGAACTATTACCAAGAAGAACACAACGACAAAAACAACAACTGTAAGAAAATCATCATCACGAAGTTTAATAATAAATAACTTTAGTAGTAGTAGTGCTACTAATATCAATGCAAGTAAAGAATCGATAGAAAGGGCTAAAGAATCAGGATTAGTCTTAGCCGTGTTCAACAAAGATGAAGTCTTAAAAGTTCGAGAGGAGTTAAAATCAAAAAACACTGAAGAGCTCGCGACAGTCGATGACTCAATAATCGACTGGTTCGTTCGCGATAGGAAGTTGGACGAGGAACAGGCTTTGAAGAAAATATTGAAATATCAAAATTGGCGCGATGGAAACTTCTCAATAGAAGCATTGAACGCACAGTCAGTCGTCGAAGAAGCTAAAACAGGGAAAGCAGTGCTCATGGATGAAAGAGATATCTTAGGAAGACCGGTCGTTCTAGTGACTTTAATAAAACACGACGTCGGGACAAGGGTATTGGAAGACACGCAGAAATTATGCGTTAAACTATTGGACGAAGGATTAGCAGAACTTAAAGCAGAAGGTTTCGAGCAAGAAACTGTAATGTGCGTATACGATTTGAGAGGCTTTTCGATGAAGAACGCGGATATAGACTTTACGAAATTTTTCATCTCTTGCATATTCGATTATTATCCAAAACGGATTTCGCAAGTATTGCTCGTTGACGCGCCGTTCGTTTTCAAACCAGTTTGGGCTATTATTAAACCTTTGATGGGTAAATATTCCTCTCTAGTGAAGTTTGTCAAGGCGAAAGAGGCGAACGAGTTCTTCACGTCTGATCCTTTTTAACGATAATAATTGACGCCAGAGCGTTGAGAAAAAAGAAAGATTTACGAGTACTGCTGTTATATTTATCACACACATATATATATATATATATATTAAAGGAATTTCAATTGAGAGGCGACATCTGAAGCTTTTGCCGTCTGTTTCAAAGCATTTGCAACGGAAACGTACGCCTTTTTCGCCCCACTCGCGTTGCCATCAGAGCACTCCTTCTTCAACGAAGCTAACGCAGAAGTCAAAGCGTCGGTCCCAAACGCCGATTTCGTTAGCTCTTTCTCCCAGTTCCCGGTTTCTAACTCAGCTGCGGCACCATAAATTAAATCTTGATCTATTAAACTTCCAGCTTTAGAGATTTTCAAAACCGCGAGTTGTAAAGCTGCAACATCACCGGTCGATCTCCCGAGTTTCTCTCCAGCGTATTTCACTTGTTTCTCTCGCTCTTGTTGCAGTTTCTGATTCCTGTTCGACTTTGCTTTTGCAAGGAACGCTTCGTCGTCTTCATCGTTGCCTTGTAAAATAGCATAAGCGGGTTCAATTAATGATTGTTCTTGCAGAAATAATACTGATGATAACGATGCAAATGCAAATTTGTTCATCACATCTCTTCTCTTCGTCGCCGTCTTCTTTCTATTGATGATGATGATGTTATCCAATCGATCTTCTTCTTCTTCTTCTTCAGTAGTAGTAGTATTGATGTTATTACTACTGTTACGAGTTGTAGCAGAAGTAGTTTTACGACCGTTTAATTTATTGTTATTATTATTATTATTTCTTAACAATACAATAGAGGCATTAGTAACAGCGAACATATTTAATTATTTCTATGTTATTCTTATTATTACGTGTATTATTAAGGTTTTGCTGACCGGTGTGTCTTCTGTCTGTCTGTGTCAATCACGCAGCAGTGACCTTTAAAAAAAAAAGTAACGCTCCAAAATCACTTTACACAAAAATCTCTCTCATTGACCACACTTTACAGTAGCATACTTCCTCTCATAATAATAATCAAGAAGAAGAGTATATACGTAAGACGAGGACAAATAAACATACTCGTGGTCGTCTTTGAGGTTCATATAAAAAATAATACTCTCGCGTATTACGGAATTTCGAGCGAGCACGATAGAGAACGAATAGAACACACATCGCGATCTTCATTATATATTCATTTTATAAAACGAGATCTGAACAAAACAACGCACAAAATAAATCTATAAGAATAAGAATAAGAATAATAAGAATAATAAAATGGACGGTTTAATGGGCAATCCAGGCAGTGGTGGTGGCCAAGGAGGTGGTAACGAGGACCAGTTCGCTGCGTCGTTTAAACAGTTCTGTCAACAACCAGAGAACAGAGCTACTGTTCAAGAACATCAAAGGAAAGAAATTAGGAGAGCAGAACGCGTTGGGCATAGAGTCGAAGCGTGCGCGTTTCGAGACAAAGTCTTGGAATCTGATTACGAAGCGCAGCAAAACATTGCGCCTTTTATGGAAAATAAATTCCTTAGAAGAATCATTCAAACGTTTTGCAACGACGAACAAGGCGATTTCGGAAAGTGGGCGAAGAACCCACGCGTGATCGAAATGCTCCAAAGAGCGAAAGAACTCGTCGATAACGGTCACGTCGAAGAAGACGAGTTGGAACATCGCATGATCAAATACTTGCAACAGCCAGAGAACGAAGGTCACGAAAAATTTGATGCGAGAGTGAATCGCAAAATTAACGTCGAACAGAAAGATTTAGTCGGCGCTTTGAACGAGCAGTGCACGCTCCGTCACGAAGGAAATTTACTTTACGTGAAGAAAAATTTCGAAGAGGCTCTCTTAAAATACGGACAAGCTTTAAGTATTATGAATCTCGTAAAAGCTTCGGATCAAAGGATGGGACAATACGAAATTAACCAGAACAAGACGTTTTGTTTAATGAACATCGCGTCGGCATGCGTCGGTATGAAAGATTACGGAGCCGCGATTAAAAATTTGGACGAAGCCGAACTGGCTTGGCCAGATCAAGTGAGAAACTTCAAGTTATATACGAGACGCGCGAGAGCACACGTGTACAGAGGAAACTTTGCAGAAGCGAAGCGCGATTTGGAAACGGCAATTTCTATCGATTCGAAACACGAAGAGATCCGAGAAGTTGAGTGGATGATCGATACGTATAGGCAGAAATACGCTCGCGAGGAAAAAGAGCGCGCGAGGACTATGTTCAAATTTCCAAAGGTTTTAATGAGCGACCAAAAGCCGAAATGGCCGCAAACGTACGGATGGTAAGATAAGAAGATGTGCTATTTGTTTGTGTTTATTTGTTTGTGTCTGTGTGTCTTTCTCGGTTTCGAAGAGAGAGAGAGAGAGAGAGAGAGTTTGTAGAGAAAGCCTAATAGCCGATCGCATACGCTCGTCGTATTTTAATAGCATCAGTAATTCAGTAATTCAGGGTAATTTCACTGTCGACTGCTGCACAGACTACACTCCACGCGACGCGCTTATTAATATAATAGTAATACTAGTGATGATGATGATGATAAATATGATGACTTTGTATCAAAGAGCAGCGATGCAAATAAACACTAAACAGAACAACCATCATCGTCTGAGTCGTTTCATTTTCAAACAACAACGACTTAATAGTAGCAGTAAACTTTTTGCGACATCGTCACGGAGAGGACTTAAAATAATATCAACAACAACTCGCTTCTTCGTCTGTGACAACAACAACACTCGCAGTCGTCAAACGAATAATATGATAAGTTGTCGAGCGGCATCGTCATCGAGTTCAGGGGGACAGAAAACGAAAACGAGATATTTATGTCAAGACTGTGGAGAAGATTACGCGCAGTGGTACGGCCAATGTCCGAGCTGTAAGGCTTGGGATACGATGAAAGTGTTCAGGGAACCGATATCGAACTCGTCGTCTGGGGGAAACAAAGGAAAATCTGGCGGCGGTGCTGGAGCGCAAGCGGCTGAGAAAATATCTAGCAACAACAACATAGTGAACGATTCAATATTCAAGAGGCAAACGAGACCATCAACATCGAACGATATTTCTAATAAAGTCGGTTGGGTATCTGAATCGAACCAACCGAGATCGTTGAAAGAGGTGTTAAGACCGGAGGCAAAAAATGCAAAAAATATGAGACGGGTATCTTTACCAGGAACGTTAGGACACGAAATTGAGCGCGTATTAGGTGGGGGCGTTGTTCCAGGCGGTTTAGTTTTAGTCGGAGGCGATCCTGGCGTTGGGAAATCGACAATTTTATTGCAGCTCGCAGGACTTCTCGGTAAAGAAGCGATGATGACGACAAGTAAAACTTCAACAGCAAACGGAGAAGAATCTTTTTTGTCTAGTGGTGGCGTGTTATATGCAAGTGGCGAAGAATCCGTTGAACAAGTCGCTTCGAGAGCTGAAAGAATGGGCATAAATCAGGACGGGGTATATTTATATTCCGCAACGCGTTTAGAAAACATTTTGGATGCAGTCAATCGCTTAGAACCATCTGCTTTGATTGTCGATTCAATTCAAACTGTATTTTTGGAAGACGCTACCGGAAGTCCTGGATCGGTAAGCCAAGTGAGAGAGTGCACAACCGCGTTATTGCACGCAGCAAAAACATCCGGCATGCCAGTTTTCATCGTCGGCCACGTAACAAAATCTGGAGATATTGCTGGTCCAAGGGTTCTTGAACATATAGTAGATGTCGTATTATACTTAGAAGGTGATGCCGATCGCGCTATTCGAATTTTGCGTGGACACAAAAATCGGTACGGTAGTACGGATGAAGTTGGTGTTTTTCAGATGGCCGATGTTGGTTTAGTTCCAGTGCCTTCTCCCTCTGCTCTCTTCTTAGGCGAGCGCATAATTTCGGAAGACGTTTCGGCTGCACCGACTGTCACTTTACAAGGATCGCGCCCGTTCATGTTAGAAATTCAGGCCCTGTGCAACGACAGAATGGCTAGTTACGAAGATGACGAAAATAGTATGAATGCAGGAATGCAAATAGCGCCGGCAGTACGCACTGCGGTTGGTTTAAAGTTTGAGCGCATGCAATTGCTTCTAGCCGTACTCGCGAAATTCGTTTTAGGGAGAAGAATTCAACGCAACGATATTTTTGTAAACGTCGTCGGTGGCTTAAAGCTAGATGATCCTTCGACCGATGTCGCAGTCGCGATGGCAATTGCATCAAGCTTTTTAGAACGTCCTTTACCGTCGGATATGTGTTTCTTTGGAGAAGTAGGTTTAGGAGGAGAGCTGCGCCCGGTCATGCAAGCTGAAAGACGTATCGCAGAAGCTGCTACGATGGGATTTAAGCGAGTTTTGATGCCATTTACTGGAGCGAATGAAGAAGCTGGTAAAAAGCAAGGGATGGAGATTATAAAATGTAACTCTTTAGCAGAAGCAGTTAAGATTGCTCTCGGGGCTGAAAATTTGGCCGGCCGTAAAAAAACATCATCATCAAGAGGAGGGAATAATGGGAGGAAGTAAGTTTTATATGTGCTATGTAGCTGTACTATATTGTATTATTATGACAAACCGCCGCGCGCACGAGTTTCCTCCTGCTTTATTTTTTGCTTCTAGTACTACGCCTCGTCGAAATAGCGGCGATGACTGGAGTACTCTTTACCGTCGACTTTTTCGTTGTCGTGGTCTTTTTCACTGGTATTGACTTCGTCGATGCTGCTGCTGCTGCTGCTGCTGCTGGTAGTGGTCTACGACCACGCTTCTTCTTTTCATCGGCAACAACTTCAGTCGTCGTAACTGTCTCTTTCGGCGGTTCAGGCGTTTCTGTCGTCTCTGTTGGTTGTAGAAGAGCATCGTGAACCGTCTTTGCAATTGTTTTCTCATTATCAGAAGAGGTTTTGGTCCAAATAAACGACTTGCGCTTTGCTTTGTTACTCGTAGAAGGTCCATCACTCATCGTTGGAACTGGAAGTGCTTTTCTCTTTTTCAATGTAGTCGGCTCCAGTTCATCAATCGTCGTCGCTCCCTCCTCCTTATTTTCTAAGTCTGAAGGAGGTGCGTTGAAATCTGCCAAGGCCAAAATTGCTCTACTGGAAAGCGGCGATTTTTGAGCGTTGAACTTTCTCGTAAGATCATTAGACTCTTCAACGACGGCGGCAATACTGCTTTTCGGCATTGACTTTTTCGCACTTTTTTCCTTTGGAGGCGATTTTTCGTTAGTATCCAACGGAGAAAACTCTTCAGTAGAACCTCCAACTAAAGGCTTCAAAAACGAGTGCGCAATATGTGCGCCTTGGCCGGCAATTTTCCTAACGCTCTGTAAAATAAAACTCGATCCACCGGCACTATTCTTGATATCTGCTTGATTTGCATCAACAATAACATCGTTATTCTCCGTTTTCGCGGGTGTTTGTTTAGTCGTCGTCGCCGTCGTCGCGGTTATTTCAGCTTTAACAACAACTGCCGGGGTCACCGCAGGCGTTTGTTTTTTTATATCAATCGCTGGAGACTTCGTTTTTAAAGGAGACTTTAAGAGCGCTGAAATCGAAAAGGATGGTGACGTTGTCGCCGCAGCCGAACTCTTCTTGTCAAGTTTTGATTTTTCTTTCGCGAGCTCTTTTTCTTTAGCAATCAGCGCGAGATTCTTAGCCTGTGCTTCTTTTTCTTGCGCAGCTAATTTTTCAGTCCCTTCCTTCTCTTTAATTTCCAACTTTCTTTTAGCCTCTTTCTCCTTTTCACGAATTTCACGATCTTTTTTTGCAGCCACTTGTAAACTTGCTTTTTCTTGTGGAGCTAACTTTTCATCATGCTCTTTCTTTTTTGATGCCAATTCTCGCGTGAGATCTTTCTTCATTGCGTCAAGCTCAGACTCTTTTTCCACGCGCTCTTGCATGCGCTGCTCTTCTGCATATTCCATGCGTTCCTCTAGTTCGGCTTGTTTTTTCGCAAACTCTTTCACCATAATCTTTTCCTTCGTCTCTAATTCTTTTTCTTTTCTCGCAAATTGTTTTACCATATTTGACTCCTTCTCGTTGAGCTCTGTTTCCTTCAAAGCTAATTCGTTCGCGAGCTCTTTTGCGTTCTTGTCAAACTTCGACTCGAGCTCTTTTTCTCGCGCTATTATCACCTTCTTCGCATCTTCCAACTCTTTTTCCACTATCTTTGTCGTTTGCAACGATTCTTTTTCTTTCTTTGCAAATTTCTCGTTGAGCGACTTCTCCATATCGGCTTGTTTCTTCAAAATGTCTTTTTCCGCGCTTTTCTCCAATCCATCGAGCTCTTTTTCTTTCATAGCTAAAGTCTTCTTCGCATCTTCTAACTCTTTTTCCACTATCTTTGTTGTTTGCAACGATTCTTTTTCTTTCTTCATAACTTCCTCCTTCATCGCTTTCTCCTTTGCAATAAACTCGCGTTCGTTTCCAGCGATATCGTTAAGCGCGTTTTTATACTTTTCTTCTACTTCGTTCAAACGCGCTTGAAGTTTTTCACTTTGCTTCTCTCTTTTTTCGACTTCAATTTCACGGCGATTAATTTCTTTTTCGAATTCAGTCCCGGCTTGCTTTTGCTTTTTAACATTCTCCGCTGCGAGTTTTTCAATTTGCGTTTCTGATTTATGTAATTCTTCTTGCTTTTCTTGAACATCTTTTTGCAAATCTTGCACGAATTTCTGTTGCTCTTTTACAAATTTTGCTTGTTCAGTTAATTCTTTGCATTTAGCGTCGAGTTCGAGTTGGAGTTTAGAATTTTCTTGCTCTTTTTTTGCTAATTCTTTCACGAGTTTGTCATTTTTCACTTTCTCCGTTTCGAGAGCCGGGCTTTGTTCTTCATAAAGCTTTTTCAGTTTCTTGTTCTCTGCATCCAAGGCTTTTAAATGAGCCGTTTTCTCCTCGAGCTCTTCTTCAACGTTCGCTTTTGTAGTATCAGATTTTTTGAGATCTTTCGTTAATTTAGCGTTTGAATTTGTTAATGCACCTACATGCTCTAACGCTTCCTGGAGATTCTTCTCCAACTGCTTCGCCAAACGCGTAGCTTTAATGAGTTCGAAATCATTCGATTCACCATGTCTTAGTTCGTCTTTAAGCTCGCGCGTGCGTAATCGTTCTTTGTCCAAATCTTCTTGTATTCTTTCTCTTTCAATCTTCGAGCGCTCGAGTTCTTTCTCCATCTTTGACCACTCTTCTTCCTCTTTTATAGCCATTTCCTCGATTTTCTCCTCGGCCTCGATCCATTCTTTTTGTTCGTCCAATAATTCGTTACGTTCGTAAATAACATCGTCGAGCTTTGTTCAGTTTTAATTTCATTAGGAAGAGAGAAAGAGAGAACGATTTAATGATATTATTTTGATTGTTTAAGTTTAATAGTAACAGTAATAAACTGAGAGAGAGACGACGACACTTGAGAGAAAAGAGGGAGACACGACCGGAAGAAAGTAAAGTAAAATTGTCCTCATCAGCATCGCACTAAGACGTACCTGCGCTTGTAAGCTTAACGCATATCGATTAAGTTGTTCGGCTTCACCCCTAGTGAGACGATCTAAATCGTACGCAGCGACGTCGCGAAATGCCTCTAATGTGTGATTATTCATTATTATTATTATTATCTTATTATTATTATGTAATAATAATAGGAGCTTCTGAGTGGGCTAATTGTGTAAGGGGTTCTATCGTCTATTACTCTATTTCCAGCAGAGCTGTGAGGTGTGAGCAAGTTAGCTTTTTTTTTTGACATGTTTGACTGTTTGACAATTGTGTCTAATAAAAACGCGCGCTAGAAACTAAACGGACTAATGAACTACGATACACGTGAAAGTGTGCCAAAAATCAAATCAGGAAACTGAAAAGGAAACGCATAATTGACATGGAAAAGTTTATGATGCAAATCATGGAACTTTGAATCATAATTGAACATGAACCATGGAAGTTTTATTGCAATTCCTGAATGGTCGAAGACGCCGAAAATACCTAGAAGGACGATATACATCAAGAACGCCTCTTTTGGAATATCCGTAATAAGAAACGCGGGTGAATAAAGAATACAATAATACCCAATCGCTTCCATAGGATGGATAAATAAATCGCAATAAACACACGGCGATTTGTACTCGTGGTGAATTTTATGAAACCGGCGATAGAAAAAACGCGTATGCATTAATCGATGCCAAGGATACTCCAGTAATGACTGTAAACCTAATGCAAGAAATAAACACCGAATAATTTCAAACGCATTATTATCATTATTATTATTTAAGATTATATTCGATTTTCCTCTAATCGTTAGCTCCGTTACGATTGCTGAAAATAGACTTGAACAAGTTAAATTTATGGTTCCAAAAATT
>Ga0302126_10000814_pt1 | contig 19492 bp, 9 predicted proteins | sample CB4_20m_MG_FD_203108 | JGI IMG/M metagenome (GOLD analysis project Ga0302126, IMG submission 203108) | Marine microbial communities from Western Arctic Ocean, Canada - CB4_20m | ecosystem: Environmental > Aquatic > Marine > Oceanic | place: Canada: Western Arctic Ocean | collected 2017-09-24 | reverse complement strand
TCACCGCGCGACAAACGTCCAAAGCCAACACGCATCGTTTTGCGATTGCTTCTGAAAATGTACCGACATAGATTGGAACATCGTCACTCTCAAGATAAGTCATTGCAGTAGCAGCAACTTGTTTTAGCTGCCTTCTTTCTTCGATTTCATGCTTCATCATTTTCTTTGAATGCTTTACCAATGCCTCTTCTTCAGCCGCTTCAATCAAATCCTTAATAATACTTACACCGACGCCTTCTTCTTCTTTTTTTTTCTCTTCTTCTGCTGATGCTGCTTTGAATTCTTTTTCTTTATTATTAATTATCATGGGCTGTAGATAATCGGCAGCGGATTCGTGAGCTTGGACCGAATCCTTGACGAGTAAAACTTTCTCAATTTGTTCCCCAATGAGTCGATCGGCTTTCTTGATGTAATACACGCCAGTTCTTTTCTTCGCTTCACCACCTGCTTTCGCTTTCTCCTCTGCAATCGCTTTTCGTAACGCTTGTTCATCGAGCATTAAAGCGAGTTTCCAGCGCGCAGCTTTGGGATTCATCCAAAGCGAAAAATCCTTTCCGGTTTTTTCAAACACCATTCGCTCTAACGTTTCTCTCGATAGATCGAGATGCGCGGTTGCCATGAATGTGCCGGCTGGAGCGCGCTCCAAATCTGGAAGCTGAGGCAAAAGACCGATTCTTCCTACCGGTTTCTTAATCTTTTCGCCATTTTCGTCGAGGTCAACGACGGCTTTTTCTTTCTTGGAAGATTTAGGAGCTTTTTGTCTTCCGCGCGATGGAATTTGACCTCGCGCGCGAATACTACCTTGCGCAATTATATCTTTGAAATCGTCGATATCCATAGTTTCAAGTTCACCAGTTTCGTATGTGATTTCGACCATATTGCTGAATGCTCCATCGGTGTCCTCGCCCTCGAGCTCGGCTTTCTCTCGAGCTGCTTGTAATGCAAATTCGTCTCCAAATTCCCGGTCTTCGCCGCACTTGGTAATCTCCCCTCTATACCAAACTTCGTCGCCTTCCCAAAGACATTCGATTTTGCAGCCAGCAAGATGCGTTCCGATGTCATCAACAGTAATTGGAATTGTTACAGATTGTCTGCCAGGAGTAAAACCAGGGTTGAATGTCATATTTTTCTCATCCGCGCGAGTCCAACCGCGCGTTTTCAATTCAAACAGACTCATGAGAAATAATGGACATTCAATGTCGTTTATCCACATGGGAGGAAGAGGAGGACGTTCTTCCTTTTTCTCATCTTCTTCTTCTTCCTTTTTCTCATCTTCATCTTCTTTCTCGTCCTTGATTTCGTTATTAAGACCTTCGGCGTTATTACCTTCTTCTCTATCCTCCTCTAATTTCTTTGCCGGCGAATTTTGTTTTGAATCTTCCTCTGCTGTCGGTTCCAACCGATATTGCGCAAATATCTCTCCACTGCCAGGCCATTTCGCAAATCTCTTCTCAACGATTTCCAATTTTCTAAAGTCGATATTTTTATACACGGCGTCGTATGAATTGGAAGTAATCTTATGAAATTGCGGAGCTCTGATGTGATCCCATGCGATGTGGTGATCAAAAAAACGTAAAAGTAAAGCCAAATACGCCGCTGAAGATGCGCTTTCAACTTCTGCAATCCATGCCGCACGCAAAGTACGAGCGACAGGTGGCATTCCGCGACCTCGCCACCCAAGACGATAGTCTACGATGCGATCTGGTAAAGTTGCTTTGGAGCCAGCAGTTCTTGCACACTTTCGAAGCGGTTTGATTGGAACACGCTTTCCACCTAATATGATCATTCGCGGAGCTGCTTCAGAACGAAAAGATGCGCGCCCAATTTTATCAAACATTTCGAAATGAGGATTCAGAGGCTCGATTGCATTTTTCTGTTTCGGCTCTGTCGCGAATTCCAAAAGACTCGCATTTTCTTGAACCTCTTGAGCGTACCACGCCGCTTTCATAGCCAACGGACGAACACTGCTCTCTAAATGTAAGATCCATCGCGCAACGTCGGTAGGTTTCGATGAACCTCTAAGAGAGGCGAGCCATTTTTGGCGCCATTGAGCGCCCGATAAGGTTTCCGTACCAGCCCAAGGACCGTCGAGTAATCCACATAAATTTCTTTCCATGTGCGATACCTTAGCAACGACATGACCAAGTTTATCTTTTGCGAGAGCTTTTTCACCGGGCTTCATCGGTGGTTGCGGCACTGGATACGGCGCAAACCATTGATTAGTAAACGTACCAGTCATGCGACCTCTCGCGGTTTCGCCAAGAACATGCGCAAGCGACCAGTTACCAGCGTATGCGTACTTGTTCACGTATGAATTGCAAAGATCCAACGATGTTTTCTCAGCAGCTTCGCTCTTCTCCAAAGAAGATTCGTATTCAATTTTAGCAGCGTGAGCTAAAGCCAATTTCCTGCGTTCTTCGAGCGCGAGCGCAATCGCTGGATCTATAACTTCTTCTTCTACAACTGCTGCCACAGCAACTGGTTCTTCTACTTCCAACATCCTACCTTCTCTTTTTAGTTTCAAAGCTTCCTGGTAGGAATTTAAAGCAGCCTGCTTTGAAGGAGAATACATATTGCCTCTTTTACCGGCAGTGCTTCGTCGTGCCCGACCCGTTTTGTTTGATTCATATTTTTCCTCTTCTTCTACTTTGTTTGCAGGATCATTGTCTTTATCTAAATCGGACCATTTTTCCTCTTCGTGCTCATCTTGCGAGTCGTCATCTTCGTCGAGCTCCATGTCTTCGACATCTTCTTCAGATTCAGATTCAGGTTCTACTTGAACTTGTCTTTCCCAAGCCGGTAAAGATTTACCGCAATCGCCAAGGCCGAATTTTTCAAAAACTTCAATCGGCTCTGTCTTATCACCTCGGCCGAGCGCACTTCGCATTTCTTCCAAGTACGTGTTTGCCTCTTCGAACGGTTTTTGTCCTAGCGCAATTGGTTCGAAAGTTTTCTTGTCGTGTTTAGAAGAAGACGTTACATTTTCGTTCACACGTCCACTTCCAAAACGCTTTGGCTCCAAACCGCCTTCGAGCTTTGCGATACCATCCGTGGCGGAAAAGAAATATTTTCTCCCCAAAGAGTCACCATCAGTTTCGCACAAAACGCACTCTGTTCGCAAAAATGGAAACGTTTGCGCTCGCAGTTCTTTATCGCCTCGGATTTTCTCTGGAATGAAAACACACTCGGGGCAATACCAAGTATCATCATACTTTTTGGAAGACGCAGACGATTCACCGACGCACAATGCATGGAACGCGGAAGGACAGCCGTCACAACATAATAGAGAGCCCGATCTGCCACACGCCGTGCACATGTCGCCATGTGTATCAGCGGCAGCCGCCAATGCAGCTGTGAGCGCTTTTTCGCCATTCGCGTCTTTTTTAACCACGTCGTCAGTGCCCGCGTAATACCAATCCTCCCCGTCCCACGTGAGCATTGTTTCGATATCTTCCTTCTTGATATTTCTCATCTCGTTTTCTCCCGGAAATTGAACTTGAACTCTACCTAATGGGCCAATCGCTTCCGAAATGCGACCACACCAATACCCACCGTTATGGAAACACTCGACGACGTCGTTTTTAAATCGTCCTGTGTTCAGTCGTTGCTTTCTATCAACCCGAAAAGGATTCAAAGGTCGAACGCGCGGAAATGCATCTCGATCATCGTCCGAGCGATTAGATCTGTATTTCTTCCTCGCACTTAATTTAGCACGTTTGCGTCTTCCAGCTTTCTTTTTCCTCGCTAATTGAGCAATTTTTATAACCGAACTTGGATCTAATTTGTTTTTTGTCAACTTCTTGCGTCTCAAACGCCAATCGTGAGAGCGAACGTTTTCCAAAGTCACCCACTCTTCCAACTTGTGATTACCTTCGTCGCTAAGTAATTCGTCGTATCGCACGCGGATACGATCACCAGCAGCGGCAATAACAACTCCAGAGTACCAACTGCCTCGAAATCCAGGATCGACACCGTATACTTCGATAAGTGCTCCAATCTTTGACGTCAATAATCCACCATTCGCTACTTGGAATTCTCCAGCTTCGAGCAAGACTTCTCGGGTTTCTATCTCGTTACGAATAACGTTTGTGTTTAAAGTTTCGTCGAGCAAGAACTGCAAAAGTTCGATCTTTTCAAAGATGGATGTACCGTAATACCCTCCGGTCTTATGATCGGCCCAATTGCATTTTGGAACGAGACGATTGCCTCTTCCACGCAGCTTTTCTAAATATTTCTTTACGTACGCCGGCCACGTAACGACATCAAGATATTGAAAGCATTCATCGAAATCGAGCGTTTGTCTAGATATCACCGAACCATCGTCTAATACGATAATTTTAGAAGCGTTCGAAGTTTTATCAACCTTTGCTTCGTGTTCTTTCTCGCCAGAAAGCATGGCTAAACTGTCCGATTCGAGCGTGTCTGTGGCGATGATGCGCATGAGCGCCGCATGCACTTCATCTATGATTGAATTCGGTTCGTTTTTAATGACTCCATCGTGAAGTTGTCTCAAACTCATCGGCGAAAGTTTATACGCTCTGCTGAGAGAATTCAACGTCTGATGTATTCCCATGAGCAAACCTAATTGCATATCTGCGTCTTGGTTCGTTTTCTCTTGAGTGGCTTTGAAGAACTCTGCTTTTTGTTCGAGCGGCGACAAGTGTTTTTTCATGCTACTGTTACCGCTGTTGCCGCGTGGTTGTTTAACATCTCCTTGTTGCTGCCATTGTTGTTGTTGCTGCTGCTGCTGTTGATGATGATCAATATCCATCGATGATTTATCTTTCAAAGGAGTAAAAGAAGACGACGTACTCGCGGCTTTTCCGTCTTGTTGTCTAAATATTTGCTTCTGCTTCTTCCAATCGTTCTTGAACGACTTCAAATCTTCGTTCAAATCGCCATATTTCGGCTTGACCTTTTCCTCTACGACGGTTCCGTATAATAACCCTTTACGATTATCGTCGTACTTCGTAATCTGCGCTCCTTTATTCGTCGCATTTAAAACGTTCGCGTTCACGCTCGGCGACAAGGTGCAACCATACACGTTCATCTCTCTCACTTCCTCTGGAGTTAACGGTATCGCTCGTTCCTCCTCGTCCGCGTTTGTATTGAACCCACCGTCTGCGTTGTTGTTGTAGTTGTAGTTGTTGTTCGTCGTCGTCGTCGCGTTCATCTCGAAAGCGTTCTTCCTCTTCTCCTCGCGTTCCCTCAATAACTCCCTCTCTCTCTGTTGTTCGATCAATAGTTGTTGCCTCCTCGACGTCGTGTAAATCACTAGCCCTGGATCGACTTCTTTCTTCAATTTCGGCTGCGGATTGTTCCTCCTGGCCTCCTCTCTCTGCAGTCTCCTGCGCTCCTTCTCTTCCGGATCCAGTTTCACGTGTCTCTTCCCAGTTGGTCTGGACTGCGTCTGCTTCGCAGTTTCTTCGCCAGTGCTTTCCTTGTTATCATCATCCGCTGCTGCCGATGCTCGCTCTTCTTTCTGCACTGGTTCCAAATCTTGCTCGAGCTCGTTCATCGCTTCTTCGTAATCGCCCTCGATCTGCGTCATCGGTTGTCTTCGTTCGCTGTTCTTCTTCCTCGGTCGTCCTCGGCCCCTCGCGCTCATCACGCACTTACTCGAAAAAAAAGAACGACGACGACGACGACGACGACAAACGCGTGACTGTTTATTTCTAAGACCGAAACACGCTCCTTAAAGTACTCAGTACTTGCTGGTTGACCGCTTTCGCTGTTTATTAGGAGGAGCTAAAATATTAAAATGGCCGTTTTACTTGTTCGGGGTTCGTTCTGTTTTCTGTTTGTGCGGGCGGATCTGTCTTTTTGGGGGGGCGGGCTGTTTTTTTCGGAATAGGGTTTAGGGTTAAACAAGCCCTACTTTTACCCGTATTTACGAGATCTGAATCAACCGCGTTGATGCTTCCATGTTCCAAAACGAAGGTCGTTCCAGCTTCGCGCCGAGCGACGACGACTGCACGAACTCGGATTTCTCTCTCACTCACTCACTCTCCGAGGTGTAGAGGTTTCGTGAGAGGTTTCGTTCTTCTTCTCGATAGATAAGAATATATTCATCATGGAGCGAAGGCCACGTAATAACGATGGCCCAGATGGTCGCGGTGATGAACGCAGTGGTCCACGGAAACGTCGGTTTACTAACGAAGAAGAAGAAGAGGAAGAAGAAGAGCCTGGAGAGGTCGAGCTCGTCGACGTGTTCGGTGGGGACCTATATTCAACGAGCGCGGTGTTTTTGATACTGATCGCTTGGATGTTCAAGCAAGCCACGGAGCGCTGCGCTTGTTAGAAGATGATGATTTCACGTAACGACGCATATCTAACAGGGATTGAATAGTATGTTAACGGACGAACAAAAGGTGAAGATCGAGGAGAATAAGAGACAGGCGCTGTTGAGGAGAGAGAGAGCGCGCGTCAGTCTCGCCTCTGCCCCTTCTAATGAGTCGTTTTCGTCGTCGATACATAAAGATCGAATCAGGAAACTGAACGAAAACGCGAGCGATGGAACGAAGACGTACGTTTTGTATTGGATGCAAAGTTCACATCGCGCGACGAATAACGAGGCTTTGGAATTCGCGGTTGAAAGAGCGAATATATTTCAGAAGCCTTTGATCGTCGCATTTGCGTTGACGTGCGAGTATCCAGACGCGAACGAAAGGCATTTTAGGTTTATGTTGAGTGGGTTGATTGATGTAAGAACTGGTTTGAGCGAACGAAATATTCCGTTTTTGTTGGTCGTGAAGAATAAGGGAGTCGATAAAGTTTCGCATACGGATGCGATCGTAGATCTTGCTAAAAATGCTGTCGAGGTAGTGACCGATTGCGGATATTTACGCATCTTACGAAAATGGAGAGAAGATGTAGCGAATGCGATTTCAATTGCAATGACTGAAATCGAAACCGACGTAGTCGTTCCGGTCTTCGCACATTTAAGAGCAAGACCAAATTTAGATACTTCAGCCGCTTCTTTTCGTTCTTGGTGTTTACCGAAATCATACGAGCATACGAATAATTATCCGGATTTGGTACCGATTAAAGAAAAATGGACAACTTCAGACGCCGAGCTTGCGAGAGTTTGCGCGATTGAATGTTGTTGTACTAATAGCGGAGGAAATTTTTCGTTCGTCATGGATGGTAACATTGTTTTGAATGGCAACAATGAAAAGAACAGTAACAACAAAGTAAACATAATAAATGTCAACGATCTTTTATTCCATCTAAAAGCGAATCATGGTTTAAAGGAAACTCCAAACATTCCTCCAAATTGCGATGCCTATCACGTCGGTGGTGAACTCGAAGCGTTAAGAAAATTCAGAACATTTCTCGATCCCACTACGGTTTTAAAAAATTATGGCGAACATAGAAACGACTGCGCTAGAGGTTTGCAAAGTCACCTCGCGCCTTATATTCATTATGGACAGATTTCAGTCTTACATATCGCAAAGCGATCGAGGAAATTAGCATCGATGCACAAGGAAGATGAAAAAATTCAAAAGTCCATAGATGTTTTTCTCGACGAGCTCATCATTCGCAGAGAGCTCGGGATTCAATTCGTCGTCAAGAAGAAAGATACGTACGATACTTACGAAGCTTTACCGACTTGGGCGATCAACTCACTCGAAAAACATAAGGAAGAAAGAACGACGAAATATTCCTACGAAGACCTTGCGAATTCGAAAACGGACGATCCGCTATGGAATGCTGCGCAGAACGAGTTAAGAATAACAGGCAAGATGCATAATTACACGAGGATGTTTTGGGGCAAAAAAGTTGTTGAATGGCATAAGTGCTCAAAAACTGCATTTGCTGTTTTAATGAAATTGAACGATACCTACTCCCTCGACGGTAGAGATCCGAATTCTTTCACCGGTGTTGGTTGGATTTTCGGATTAAACGATAAACCGTTTCCAGAAGCGCCAGTAATGGGAGAAGTTCGAAGAATGTCCATCAACGGCTGTAAAAAACGCTTTGGTAAATCAATCGAGGCTTACATCGAGCGTTGGAATGGCAACGCTAACAAAGGCGGGAGGCAATCGACTCTCTCTTCGATGTTTTTGAAGAAACAGAAAACATAGTAGTAAAATACTCGTAGTAGAGTAGTAGTAGATCATGTTGGTACATGTTGTAAATCGCGCGCGCGCGCGCGCACTTCTGTAGCGTACAATGTAGTATATTCAAAAACTATAAAATAATCTAATCTAAGGTCTCGCGCTCTTTCGTTTCAGTAATCGCTTGTTTCACTGCGCACTTTAAGAATATCGTACAATCTACCGATTCGCCAATGGAGCGATTCATGCGAGAGAGCGTAAGAAATGGGAGCTTTCTGAGCGCTCTTCCACTCATTCCAGCAGTCGCCGTTACCACTTCGTTCATGAGCTTATTGAAAAGCTCTCGAAAACCATCTCGCCCATTCTTTTTCACAACGCCAACTCGCACGAGTTCTGTAATCCACGATAAAATAATTTGCTCACGAGCACAAGCTCCGGGATTGCCTACATAAATTTTCACATCCGCGCGATCTATGAACGCCACGTCAATCGCTTCAGTTACGTTGCTCGTTGTTAATACCATTGCATTTTTCTTCTCCTTTAAAGCATCGAGTTGCGTCAATAAAGCGTTTACGACTCTAATAGCATCGGATGGCTCAGAACCGCCCGCCGCCGCTTTCCTTGCCGCGGCTAACGATTCGACTTCGTCTAATAATATAAAAACAAACGTATCTTCGTCATCGGTTAACTCTTGAATCTTCTCAAATAGCTTCCCGACCAACTTCCCTGATTCACTGAACCACTTTGAAAACAAAGAATGCGCGTTAATCTCAACAAACGTTGGATCTGAATACGTCTTTAGCATCCTCACGGCTAATTTTTGCGCTAACCCTTTACACATAGTGGTCTTTCCAGTGCCGGGAGGGCCGTGCAATAATACCACGCGATTAAACGCGACTAACGAAGCGTCTACGTTTAAATTCCCAAACTCCATAGCCGTTTGCGCGTATCTTTGCAACCGATTCTTCGTATCGTCCTCGAAATATAACGAATCCCAATACTCTGAAAATTCTTTACATGGTAATGAATACTCTCTATACGTCGCGATCTCGTCGTCGTCCTCGCGTTCATCTCCCGGCCCGTCCTCGTTCAACTCATATACGTGTATTTTCAAATCAACCTCGAAGAACATCAAACTATCGCCGCCAGAAGAAGTAGACTCTAGATTATTCTCACTCTCATTCATTGTATTATTATTACTACGAGCATGATGATCGAAATATAACGCAATCTTCTCGCATTCCTTACTTAACCTCCTCTTCAGCTCCAACAGGTTTTTGCAATCATCACTGCTTTCGACTAAATCGACATCTTGTTGATCCATAACTCGGAACTGTTGATACATAATCTCCAATAAAGCTTCACAATCGCGCTCGATTTCTTCCTTTTTCGCAGTCGATTGTTGTTTCAAGCGCACTTCGCAATCACATTTCGGTTTACTACTTCGTTGTTCTGATGTATAGGGTTTAGAAATCTCGTTAAAAGGAGTAGTGTTCTCATCGCGCTCTTTTCGTTTAAGAGTCATTACGTGAGAGGAAAGAAGAACGAACAACGAAGAAGGAAGAAGGAAGAACGTGATGTTCCTCTTGCACCGTGAAACTCTCCTCCTTCTTTCTTATTCAAATCTGTGCGCAATTTTTTTTTGATTTTTTTTATATTTTGTATTTTTTTTCTTTTTAACAATTTGAAACCCAAATGGTCAAAACAGCCTTCTTTCTCCCCAAAACAACTCCCTCTGCACAAAATAAAAGGGATACGAATAATTGAATAAACAAACAACAAAAATGCCACCACGTAAAGACCCCAAAAAAAGAAGCTTCGTCGGCAGAGTCATTAACACCGTCGTCAGGAGGTCATCAGGAAGTCCGCGCGTAAGTATACACACTTTCTTTTCAAAAAACTTCGTCCAATCGAATTCATCCAAACGGCAAATTATTGGGTGCCACACCTTAACATTAGATTTATGGTCTCAAAATGACGCGTTTATGGTATCGAGAAACTTTTCGGGCCGTGAAGAATAAAAAATTGATCGGTTGAATTAATCGATTGAACGATCGTTTTCTGCGTTCGTTTATGATCGCGTTCGGTCTCGATGAAGTTCGCAAGCATGTTTCGATCGTTGGTTTTGTTTCATGTTTCCGTTCGTTTTTGCGGCGCTTCTTTCTGTTTTGTTCCAATTTCTTCCTTAGGCGCGATTTTGTGCATCAGACAGGGGCTTGTTAGTCTCAAAAGGGGAAAGAAAAAGGAATTTGACTAAAAGCGGAACGTGTTCACAATCAAGAACGCGGACGATGATCACGCTAACTAATACTATGTTCTTCTCTATTCTTCTCGTGATAATAACGCGCGCACACACACGCATACGCAAAAAAACAATCATAGGTTGAAGCAGTTGGATCGTTCGAGGAAACCGAGGAAGTCATCGGCACGCTAGATGCGGCGGCGTATCAGGAACAGGGCGTCGTCGCCGCGTCAGTTTTACAAGGACTGCAAAACCACGATTTGCAAAGGTACGCGACGTCGATGAACGAAGGAAGGAAGACGTGTTGTGGCGAGCATTGCCAACAAAGGCACAAGACCGGGAGATATTTGAGGAAGCAAGGGACGACGGATCAGGATGATTTGTTCTTATGCTTCACGTGTTGGTCGAAAGAGCACGTTCGCTTGAACCCGAGAACGTGCTCGGAGTGCAATAAAACGCACGCCGGAGGATGCTGGTATAAGAGCAAAACTACTTCAGGTGCGGATTTGTGCACGAGGTGCTACGAGAAAGAGCGCAGAACGCGCTTACAAGAGAATGGGGCTATGAAGTGCACTGTTTGTGCTGCCACGGAATCGAGCTCGAAATGGAGAACGAGTAAGGACAAATCCAAAGGGAAGATGAGTTTGTGCAACAGGTGCTACTTGCGCGAATGCAGAGCGACTAAAGACAAAAAGAAGTGTTGCATTTGCACTGGTGTTGTCACGACGGCCTGGCACAAGCACGCTGTTGGAGCCAACACCGATCTTGACATTTGTAACGCGTGTTATGTGAACCTCCCGTAAAAATATTCGCTCGTCGCCTTTGGCGATCTTGCGAGAGCGAGCAATGAAAGAAGAGAGAGTTAAATAATAAGAGAGAGACATATATAAACAGACCACAAAAAAAGACGAGTTGATTGAACATATACTTTAAAAAAAATATCCAAAATTGTTATAATACTACATATAATATACACATGCATCATAATAAACTTTACTGGTATAGGGGCTAATTAATTGGGCGGCCGTGTTTTTTTGCTAAAGCGCTAAAATCTATATTTGATCGATCACCAGAAGGCCCAAAATTATCCCAAAGTAATCCCCACATCTCCCAATCTTCCTTGTTCGTATTGCGTTGAATTCTTTGTACGAGAGGATCAATCAATTGGTGCGTAATACGCGTGTTTTCATAAAAATGAGTTCGACCTCTTCTCGTTTTCACCGAGCGCATCAACGAAGCGTCGGCGAACTTCGAGCTGTATAACAATATCTGTACATCGCATTCGCCGAGAAGTGTGAGATCTACCATGGATTTTAACCACGCACTTCGTGGATCGCTCGCTACGCATGATTCCGAAGATCCGTCGCAAATACCAGTGTTGGAAAATTTTACGTTTCCAAACGAGCCAACCGTGCTCAAGACTTCACTCGCGTTGACTCGTAATAGCTGTAGCGCTTCGGAAGAGTGCATAACGGCATTTATTGCTGGAGAATCTGTTGTGAAAAATAATCCCAAAGGATCGCTTTCTTTCGAACGAACGTCGCGCATCAAATCTGATAAGCATCGAAGGAGAAGTGTCAAAGGTGGATCTTCCATTCCTTCCTCTCTCTCTGGTGCCCAACTCATTTTGTTAGCAGCGTTGCGTATTGGACAATTCGGTTCTGGATACACGCGTTTAGTTCGTTCTAAAGATAATAAATCGTCCACGGACTCTAAACTTGCCTGCTTTACTTTTCTAGCTATGTTTGTTGGCGGTTCTATTTGACTCATATCTGCAAATCCAGTGCGAATATGTGCTCCAACTATTTGTTTCCAACCTCGTTTGGACATTTCCTCAAACGCTGGAAGCATTGCAATCTTTAAATGCTTTCTAGGCGTTAACATCTGCGTACCAAAGCACGACCCAACGCCACACGCTGGTCCACATTTGCTCTCTGTATAATTGTTTTCAAAATTTGTCGCCCAGCGAAAAGATAAACAAATACCGAAATCAGTGAGCTTAGTTGGATGACACCAATGACCAAAGTTCGTATGGATCTTGATGCGCGCTACTTTAGCGGCTTGAAATTTTGGATGCTCCATCGTTTTCACGACAGAATTGTCGTCCGATTTAGCGTAATAACCGCCTTTATAAGTCGAAGGACTTTGATCACCGATATAGGCGCCATTTTGCCCCCACGAAAAAACAGTCTCTTCAAAATCGCCATCGTCGAATATTTCCTTCTTCGCGCGTCTTCGTTTTCCTTTATCCCATTTCCAATCCACGCCTTCGTAGCCGATGAAATAATCACCTAAATCGAACTGGCACTTTTTTGCCAACTCTTCATAAGTCCCCGCGTTAAAGGGGATTTCGTCTCCTTCTGAAATGCCGAGCCCTTCGCAAGTATCTTTCTGCGTCTTTACAAACGCCGCGCGTCCAGTAGATATTCCAATTATAAACATCTCTTGGTAATGTTGCATTTCATCTCCGATTCCGTTTTGGTAGTTCCCTGACCAATCGATGATCACTATCTTATTTTCCCTCAAATTTTCATAGCGCGGCTTCAACTCATCTTTATAATACTTCTTCACGAGCTCGCACGTTCTTTCGCTTATACCGATCGACCCGTCTCGTTTTTGCATCATGTAATCAAATCTCTTCACGTCTTCGAGATCTTTCTCCGCAAACTCCGCGAAACTCTGATCTTTTTCTATTCTAGTTGTTTGTACTACTTGCGCCGGCCGTTGCCGCGGTAGTCCTCGTTCTTCTTCTTCTTCTTTTCCTTCGCTCGCGAGAGAGCCTTCGTTCGCACGGCGTCTATCTTCCTCCTGTTGCCGCGGTAGTCGTTCTTCTTCTTCTTCTTCTCCTTCTTCTTTTCCTTCGCTCGCGAGAGAGCCTTCGTTCGCGCGGCGTTCATCTTCCTCCTCGCCTATTTTCTCTTCCGCGTATACTTTCCCCTCTTCTTCGTTCCTATCGTCTATTACTGCATCATCATCTTCCCTTACTCCTTCGTCCTGCGCTTCCGATATCGTCCAACGCGAAGAATCCCGAGTCTTCCCCGCATTCACGGCATCGCTAGGTCGTTCATAGTCCACGTCGACGATATCTTCCTCTCTCACAAAAACCTTACTCTGCCGATCACTAAACATCATAGTAATATCTCGTTCCAGTTTTCCCGAAAACCGTTCGATATCGAATACCTTACGAAAATCGACATCGAAAGTGAACAAGCGTGCGATTATGAACGAACAAGCGGACATAATCGCGAGCGCTATCGCGAATCTTTTCAGTAACAGTCGGAGAGTTTCGCGCGTTGGTCGTTTGCCGTACAACATCGGTTTCGCTGGGAGTAAAACAGTTCTCAACATTAGTAATCCGATATTTTATTGATTTTTATTGTTTTTGCTACTGTGAGGTGATTTTAAGTGAGGACATATCGGGCGATGAAACCGCGGTTCTTTTGCGGTAACGATCGAACGTTTTAATGATTTAGTGTTGCTACGTTGGATCGATTGGAACGATTGGAACATGGAGAAGACCTCGTGCTATGCTATGAATTCATTTAATGTCTACGCCTCTTTGATACCGAAATCGTTATCGGAGTCGGAATCGGAATCGATATTGATTTCTTCGCGGTCTCGTTTCTTATCATTCGTCGTAGTCGTCGTATGTTTGAACATTTCTTCGTCGTCTTTGTCTTTAACTTTGTTCGATTTGTTAGGATCTTCATCGGATGAAGATGCGGATTCTTCGCCCGATTCGTCTTCGTCTTCTTCGTCGGAATCATCGTCTTCATCGTCGCCTTTAAAACTCTCGTCGCTTTCGTCGTCTTCGAAATTATCATCGTCCAAGTTAAGATTGTCGAGCATTTTTTGCGCAGTTTCTTTTTTGGTTTTTTTGTCGTTGTTTTTGTCATCATCATTTTCATTTGGAGCTTCGCATACCATCGATAACCATTCTCTGACTTGCAACAAGTACTCTTTCGAAATGTTCAAAAATTCGTGATTATGGCCGTCTAACGTACACGCTAGATCAAAATTTGAAGAACCTCCCGCTTCGGCGCGTTCGATTTGTAATTGATCAAGCTCTTCGACTAAAGTTACAACTAAAGGCCTTTCGAGAAACATTAAGTGTTTCTTCAACAAGAATAAGTAGCCATCAGAAAACTTCAAAACGCATTTGACCTTTACGTACGGTTTTGTATACTCCTTCACGCCAGCGCTCGATTTAAAGAAACATCGCATTAACCCACACGCGTTTTTCAACGTATCGTCTTCTGAAAGATCAAACTCTCCAACAGTAAAAGCCTGTTTCATTCTCTCCTCTGAAACATCCTTACCTTTATACACTTTCATTTTCTTCTCCGCCGCCGAGAGCTGCGCTCTCGATTGAATCACAATCGCGTTCATCTCCGTCTTAGCGCTCGGTAACTTCACCTTCGTGTTCAACACTAAAACTAAATAAGACGTCTCGTTCGAATCTCCAGTTTTCAGAACGGTCAACATGTTCATATTTTCCTTCTCAACTGTTACCCGCTCTCTCTTCGCGTTGCAAGAAATCAAAACCATCGAACCTTCTTTCATTTTATAGACGTCAAACTTACCCCTAGGCGTACTGAATGGGACTTCCTTGGACGAAAACTCGTATTCATGGTCTTCTGGATCTTCGTTCTTCTTCGTCCGCGTCTTCATCTCTTCCTCGTCTTCTTTTTTGTTTTCTTTCTCTCGGTCAGCGACGACGACTACGGTGTTATTATTTTTGTTATTATTACCATTCATTCTCTGCGCGATTGGAAATAAACTTTCGCATATTTCCTCTCTCTCGCTTTGCTCGCGTAAGCTCTCGATGACTTTCAAAGGATGCGCCCACGTTCGTTCGTTTTCTTTCGTTCCAGCGCGTATCTCTCTCTTCAGGGCTTCCATTTTAGTTCAGATACGTACTCGTTCGCTTCGCCGTTGCGATTTCTGAGCGTGTTTATTATTATTTATACTCGTAAAACAAATCTGTTTTGTGATCCAATAATGTTTGACTTTTTTTTAATAACCGCGAATCTTCTCACTCTCTGACTCTCTCTCATTCGTAAAGAACTAAAGCGTGCTTAAAGATAGCCATCGATCGATACCTCGTCTCGTCTCTTATCGTTCGATTTTATTCGTTTTACGCGCGCACGTTCTTCGGCGCATACAACCACGTAATCATTACTATTGGCACGAACATGTCGAAAAGAATGTCTATGCATGCAGTGAGCTCCTTTTTCAGCCGTACAAAAAAAAGAGATCTAAACCCTAAACCCTAAACACAAAAAAAACCTTCCCTTTTGACGGCTCGTTTGTCAGTCTTATAAGCGAGAGAAACATCATAATCATCGCGCTTTCAATAAGAGATTAAGAGATTAAACGTAACCAGTTGCTCAGATCCTTCCTCTGAAGTGGTTCGTTTCAGAGCGAGCTGAACACAGCCAAAAGTAAATAATAATGGGTAAGACGCCGGCGCAGGAGAACAGGGAAAAGGCGAAAAAGGATGGACTTTCGCACGAAGACGCGATTAAGCAACAGAAGCAGGAGAACTCGAAGTTGAAGAAACTTACGCAGCAGAACCAATCGTTCGGGCAAATCAAAGGCGCGGCGATGAACTCGAAGCATCAAGCGGATTTACAGAGAATAAAGGATTTGAACGATCCGACGACGAAGATTGGGAGAGAGCACTTGAGGGCGCAGAAGAAAGCGGCTAAGGAGGCGCAGGATTTCTTATTACGAACGAAAGGGATTGATATTAAACAAGCAGAAGTCGCCGAGGGCGTGGATAAGAAGACTGTCTTGTGCGAGTTCTTTAAGCACGGGTGTTGCGCGAAAACGGGCGATAAGTGCGCGTTTTCGCACGACTTTGCGATTAACGAAAAGATCGCGAAGAGGTCTTTGTTCGAAAACGTGGATTCGATCGATGATTGGGACCAGAAGAAATTAGAAGCCGTTATTGCGAGAAAGCATGGGGCAGAAGTGAACTCGAGTAATGAGACGAGTATTATTTGTAAGCATTTCTTAGAGGCGGTCGAGAAGAAGTTATACGGATGGTTTTGGCAATGCGCCGATGGGAAGGATTGTAAGTATAAGCATAAGTTACCGCCCGGGTATGTTTTCGCGGCCGATATCAGAGCTGCTGAATTGGAAGCTATGAAGAACAGAAAGACGGATCAGGATGTTTTGAGAGAAAAGTTGAACGAGTTGAAGGTTAAAGGCGCTGGGATTCCAGTGACCTTGGACTCGTATTTGGCATGGAAGAAGAACAAGGTTGAGATTAAGAAAGCGAAAGATGCCGAAGAGATGAAAAGTCGACATACGAAGAAGTTATTCACTGGGAAAGAACTCGTTGCCGAAATCACAAATGATAACGACGATAAATCCGAAGGTGAAGATGAAATCGTTCGCTTATTAGCCGAAAGAGCAAAGGCGAACCAGGAATCCGAAGAAGCGGCTAAGAAGGAAGCCGAGGAGAACTTGGCCAGAGCGAGAGAGCTCTCAGACTTATACAACGGGGACATGGTTCCAGATGAAGATCGCGTTGATGACGATTTGGAAGAAGAACTCGTTATCCCAGAAGGTTGGTCAGAAGACGCTATTGCGCCAAACATCGTCGCCGGGACGCGCGAAGCGAAGGAAGTCATGCAAGCGCTCGACGTGCCCGAGCAAAAAGGCATGACGGAGAAGCAAAAGAAAATCCTTGAAGAGAAGAAGAGGATGGAGGAAGAAGGTATCGCAATCGCCACGAATACGAAGAAACCAAAAGATCCGGATGACATTTACAAACCACAAACGGAGATTCCCGATGAGTTCAAAGATCTCGCCGAGCTCGATCCAAAAGCTTTAGGTGAAGCAATCGCTAGAAAGAGAGCTCAAGAAGAAGCTGAATCTTCGGCATTAATCATCCAAGTCGCCGAAGAAAAAGCTCGAAGAGAAGCCGCGAAAGAATTGAAGAAGGCTTCGCGCGATGCTGAAAGAGCAAAGAAAAAGTTGAGCAAGAAAGGTATCGCCGTACCAGAAGAAGGAAATGAAATAACCTCTCTCGAACAAGCAATGGGTAAAGTTGAAGTCGATGAAGTTTCAAAGGCTGGTTTGAAACGAACCGTTACTGGCGTCCTTTCTTCGAGAGAAACTGCGAGAGATATCAAAATCACAAACTTTTCGATGACGATGAACGGAAGAGTCTTGATTGACGATTGCGACATTGAATTAACGATCGGTCGACGTTACGGTCTCATTGGGCAAAATGGTAGTGGGAAAACGAACTTTCTCGAATGTCTTGCCATGCGAGAAGTACCAATTCCCAATCATGTCGACATGTATCACTTGAAAACTGAAGCGGAACCGTCCGATAGATCTGCGATTCAGTGCGTCATCGATGAACTCGTAGAAGAAATGGAGCGATTGAATAAATTTGAACAACATTTGCTCGAAAACTTCGGTCCAGATGACGAGCGTTTGATCGACTTATACGATCGTCTCGAAGAAATTGATCCAACTACGTTCGAGGCGAGAGCGAGTGAGCTTTTGCACTCTCTAGGTTTCGCTGAAGCGATGATTCATAAACCGACGAGGGATATGTCCGGTGGTTGGCGAATGCGCGTGGCCTTAGCTAAGGCTTTGTTTGCAACACCAACTATTTTGTTACTTGACGAACCGACAAATCATTTAGATTTGGAAGCGTGCGTTTGGCTCGAAAATCACTTGGCGTTGTACAAGAAGTGTTTAGTCGTCGTTTCTCACTCGCAAGATTTCTTGAACGGAGTTTGCAATAACATGATTTGGCTCACAAACGGAAAGTTGAAGTATTACACAGGAAACTACGATACGTTTTGCAAATCTATTCAAGAAGAAAACATCGTCCAAGCGCGTAAATACGAAAAAGAGCAGTCGGACATAAAGCACTTGCAAGAGTTTATTCGATCGTGCGGGACGTATGCGAATGCGAGAAAGCAAGCTGAGTCGAAACAGAAAATCATCGATAAGATGGTTGCCGCCGGCCTCACGCCACCAGTTCATAAAGAACGATCGTTTACGTTTGAATTTCCAGACTGCGATAAAGTTCCTCCGCCAGTTCTACCATTCGATGATGTTTCGTTTGCATACAATGGCAAATCAGAGAACTATTTGTACGAGAATTTAGATTTTGGCGTCGATTGCGATAGTAGAATTGCGCTCGTTGGGCCAAACGGAGCCGGTAAATCAACGCTTCTTAAGTTGATGACTGGTGAAATAACACCAACTAAAGGATCTGTGACGCGTCACTCTGCGTTGAGTATTGGTAAATACCATCAGCACTCCGTCGAGGTTTTGAACCGAGAAATGACTTGTTTAGACTTTTTCATGACGACGTACCCAAACGTCCATCCAACGTTCAAGCGCGATATAGACGAATGGCGCGCGTTCCTCGGCAAATACGGCATCGCCGGTAAACAGCAAACGACCTTGATTGGCGAATTATCCGAAGGACAACAATCTAGATTGGTCTTTGCAATGATTTGCATGGGTAAACCAAACTTATTATTGCTCGATGAGCCTACTAATCACTTGGATTTAGAAGCCATCGATGCTTTAGCCGAAGCGATTAAGAAATACAACGGCGGCGTCGTCCTCGTATCGCACGATTTTAGATTAATCGATCAAGTCGCGCGTGATATTTACGTCTGCGAAAACAGAACTGTCACTAGATGGGATAAAGATATCCGAGAATACAAGATTCACCTTTCCAGAAAGGCTGAGAAAGAGGCCAAGGAAAGAAAACTCGCAAAGAAATAATAAAAGTTTTCGTTTCATTGTCGTTATTTATCGACGAGAAGCGCAGACGCAGAGCGGCGTGATATATTATTAGTACCTACATTTTTATACATTTTTATAAAATATATAATAACGAGAGTCATCATCATCTAATAAATAATTCTGCCAATCTATCTACTCCTATCTATTCACTAAGCCGGATTATTATTATTATTATTAGTCACTTAGTTTCCGTTACGCGGACGAAGAAGATTATTTGTTCCCTGACGTACATATAAAGAACGACGTCGTGCATATTGTTCAATAACAAATACAACTCTATATCACGAACGAGTACATCGTTATTGAACAACGCGCGACGTCGTTCTTCATATCTACGGCAATTCACTTAATGAGCGTCTTCGTCACAAACTCAACGAACGAATCTATGCCGCCCAGG
>Ga0302126_10000813_pt1 | contig 19492 bp, 12 predicted proteins | sample CB4_20m_MG_FD_203108 | JGI IMG/M metagenome (GOLD analysis project Ga0302126, IMG submission 203108) | Marine microbial communities from Western Arctic Ocean, Canada - CB4_20m | ecosystem: Environmental > Aquatic > Marine > Oceanic | place: Canada: Western Arctic Ocean | collected 2017-09-24 | reverse complement strand
ATACACGTCGTCGCTCTCCCAGTGATCGCCCTCTTCGCGCATACGTTCGTTAAGCAAATCACGCCCTTCTCTTCGACTATTTTAACACCCGATTCACAGGCCAGTTCGATCGGTTCTAAGAGCCATTGTAACCTCTCGGTCTCTCGATCATACCTCACATCATCATCGTCTTCATCTTCATCGTCTTCTTCGCTGTTACTATTGATCGACCGTAACCTCTCCCTCGTCTCCTTCGAGCGTTCGATCAAAGCCTGTAACTGTTTCCTGCGTTGATTAAACGGCGAGTTCAACGAAGCCGTCTTCAAACATTGCTCGATTATTTCCTCGTAAGCCTCGTTGAACGAATCGAACTCGTTTCTTCCTTTTTGAGGAAGAGGAACTCGCGAGAAGGTTCTGTTTTGATCATCTTGTTTTTTCCGTTCGCTCGGTAGTGCGATATCGATCGCGGTCATCGCTCTCTTAATCTCTCTTAATCTCTCTTAATCTCTCTCAACGTCTTCTCTCACTCTCTGTCATTGATGATTAAGGGCGAGAAAAGGCAACGAATAACCTTCTTTTTTATGAATTATATGAAGCGAATGTTCTATGAAGCGAATGTTTTGGAAATCGAAATCGTGACAGAAAAAGACGATGGTCGCAGGCGTAGCGTCGTTTTCAGTCGTCGATCAGAGCGGTAGGTGCGTCTACGAAGCCGATTTCGGGAGCACGCAACGAGTACGTTCTCGTTCTTCTTCTTATTCTTCTTCTTTGTTTCCTTTCGCGTTTTTACAGAGTTTGTTTCTGATGTTTTATGTAACAAAGTTAATTTCGGTCTCTACTGCATGAATGAATGAATGAATGAAAACGAGTAGGACGACGCGAGACATTTACGACAATTCGTAATCGCATCATCGATAGATAGACTGAACGAACGGAAATGGGAACAATCGAGCACGTATTTGAAAATAATCGATCAATTCGATGATTTGTACGTGCACGCGTATTGCACGCAAGGGAACTTCATGTTCGTCTTATTGACGACGAAGAGGGACGAGCAGTCGATTAGGAATTTTTTCGAAAACACGCACGAGATCGTGGTGAAGATACGCATGAGTCCGTTCTTCGATGAGGACGAGTTCGTTTGCGATGGAGGAGTCGGGTTTAAGGGCGGGATCGTGTGCACGAACGCGAGTTTCGACGCGAAAGTTCGCGAGATCGCTCGCGTGCTCGGGTAAGGCGAAACGGACGCGGCTGCGGCAGCTCAATACTGGTACAAACATCCGCGTGTAAAACTCGACGAGTCGACCGAATCCGTTCATCGCGCGCGAGAGAGAACAAAGGCACACGAACTCAGACGTTCCGTACTGCAGATAACAGACTTGCGGCGTTCGCAAATATTTGCTTGTAAACTATAGCCGTTAGCGCACTCGACGACACACGTGTTTGTGCATACTTAATATATCATAGCCTGTAACTTCAATCCATAGCATGTAAAATAATAATAATAATAATAAAAATAATCACAATCATCCAAAATGCAAAGCGTACGCGGTTACCCCTACCGCGCTCGCTAACAAAACCTTCAACACGATGTCCTCGCCATCATCCCTCGTTCTCTCGCCTGTGTTCATTTCCTCATTCTCTTTCATTTCACTCGCGTCTTTATCGATTTCTTTCTCTCTCCGCACTCTTTCAACGATCGCTCCTTTTCTCTTCGTTAAGTCCGTTTGTTCTCTCGCTCTAAAGTACTCTCTTTGCACTCGTTCACCGGAGTGTTCGATCTCTCTTAAAGATTTCCCTAAATGTTCTAACGAACTTTGTTTACTGATGCTTTTTGTGCTTATTCCTACTACTGTTTGTAATAATCGATCGCGCGTGAAAGCATGAGAAGAAGAAGAAGAAGAGGAATGCGATAGAATTCTCTTCATCGTTGCATCGATTGACCGTTCTAAACTCTCTCTCGATCTCTTATTCAGGGTTATCAGTACATCAGAGCGCGCGAGAAATCTGACGAGCAAAAAGAAGAAGAAGAAGAAGAAGAAGAAGAAGAGGAAGAAGAAGAAGAAGAGCAAAAAGAGCAAAACGCAAAAAGAAGAAGAAGAAGAGCAAAAAGAGCAAAAAGAAGAAGAAGAAGAAGAAGAAGTAGAAGAAGAAGAAGAAGAAGAAGAAGAGGAAGAAAAGCGATACAAAAAAGATGACGCGGATGATACTTCGAGCAACGATAGTGAACAACGCGAAAACGCGCGATGGCTACGATAGCGATCGAACGCGATCGTTGAAAAGAACTTCTTCTTCTTTATCGAGTGGTCGTCGTCTTGGTCGATCGTCTCGTGCGATGACGTCACTGATCATCACGTCGTCAACGTCTTCGTCGTCGTCGACGTCTTCATCGGCCGGGGTCCTAAAGCGCGCAGAAGTGATCGATAGGAACGAGCGAAGAAAACTGAACGAACAGAACGACCGGTTATGGTACGCGAAACCGCGGTTTTGCGCACACGTGGATGATAATTTTCTAGAACAATTGACGCGGTTATACAGACAACGGACGCAGAGGGAAATGAAGGCGTTGGACCTGTGCTCGTCTCATCTGAGTCATTACCCGTTCGAGTACGAGTATACGTTAGGGCATGGTTTAAACGAAGAGGAATTGAAGAGGAATAAGGAGTTTAAAGGGAATTTTTTCGTGAGGAACTTTAACGAGATGCCGAAGATCGACGCCGCGGATCAATCGTTCGATTTCGTATCGATGTGCGTGAGCGTTCAGTACATGACGAGAGCCGAGGAGTTGTTCGCGGAGATTTTTAGAGTTCTGAAACCTGGCGGTGTCGTTATAGTTAGTTATAGTAATAGAATGTTCTACGAGAAAGCGTTGGCTGTTTGGAGAGATGGGACTGGTTTCTCGCGAACGCAATTGGTGAAGAGTTATTTCACAAACGTCACTGGTTTCACGGAACCCGAGGTGATTACGGAGGTCTTAGACGACGGCGTCGAGGACGAGAAGAACGCTTTTGTGAAATTATTCAAGACGTTCGTGAAACGTTCGAGTGGTGATCCGTTTTACGCCGTAGTAGCATATCGTAATTTTAAACGAATAAACGAATGATTGATTATAAATTATTAACTTCCTCGCCTATTAAGTTACTAACCTACTACTATTTTTTTATCATCGTTGTTGTTGTCATTGTTATCATTATTATTACTACTCTCTTCTACTATTCCATTTTCTTTCAAGCGCTCCATCAAAGCTTTCCGTCCAATGTCTTCTCTAATTTTCTTTCGTTTCTCTTCTTCTTCGTCTATTTCTTTGTTAACGTTGCTTTGAGTAGTAGTCGTACGGGCGTTTACGCCGGCATACAACAAAACGCGACGTCCTCGGACTCGAAAATAAATTAAACCACCAACGCAACCGAAAAGGGAAACTCCAAACACTCGCTCTTCGTTGTTGATTTCACCTCCAACGAATAACATAACGATTAAATACCATACGTGCGCGTTCCTCGCAACCTTTCTCACAAAATCGTCCTCGCTAATTTCGTTCTTAAGCTTCGAACATAGCACTAACAACCCACCGACGATACCACTACACCCGAGCGCAATAGTAGTTCGTGGTCCATTGTCCCCCTCACCACCAGTAATAAACCTTTGCGTTGAATCGAACAAAACGTACAACGAGCCAGTACTCGTCGCGCTCACGAAAATCACCTCTAACAGAACTCTCGCCTTCACGAACGCCCTCGCGATCAAAACCTCGATCACGAAAATCATCAAAACAATGACTGGCACTACACCGACGCTAGGGGTCACAAAACTGCTCGTTATAATCGTCCACGGCCTCGAAATAACTCCAACGAAAGAACATTTTATGCCAAGTTCTTCGCGTAATCTGAAATCCAATAAATAGAACACGAACAAGACTACGCTTAAGATTTGTGAAAGCGGCGATAATTTCCTGAACTGTCTGTATCGCTCGCGCACGTTCGCGCGCCTTTTCGATACCGTCGTAGGTTTTCTTTGCCCTTGGCCTCTGTTCGTTATCAGTTCTTCTTCTTCGTTCATTTTTAGTAAACCGATGATGGATTATTCATTTTTCGTAATTGGAAAAATTGGACCGATTTCGAACACTTTTTATGAATTTCCAAAACGCAAAACGCTCTTGTTTCTAGTTTCTTTATTCTTTTCCTTATCTTTTATGCTCGAGAGTTTGAGAGAGAGATTGAGAGGAAGTGAAGGAGTCTGTTCGTTATCAGTTCTTCTTCTTCGTTCATTTTTAGTAAACCGTTGATGGATCATTCATTTTTCGTAATTGGAAAAACTGACCTATTTTGAACACTTTTTATATCAATTTCCTAAAACCCTAAACCATAAACCCTAAACCCTAACATAATTTCCAAAACCGTAAACGCTCTCGTTTCTTTATTCTTTTCCTTATTTTTTATGCTCGAGAGATTGAGAGAGAGATTAAGGGGAATCGATCATGAAATCTGAGCGAGCGAAGAATAAGCGCTCGAATTTTCGTCCTCGCGCGATCATGAATTGTTCGTCCTTCGCGCTCCTGTTCTCTTTATGGATCGTGGTACGATTAAGTGATTGCGATGATTTCGTATCCGCGTTTGGGGACGAAAATCGAACGAATAGTGATGATGGTGATGAGCATAAAAGTGATAATAATAACAATAATAGTAATAATAATAATAGCAGTGATAATATTAATACGATATGCGAACCTCTATCGGTCTCTGAAGATCTGCGATGTCAATACGTCACGGTTACTCCTTCGTGCACGGAGACTTCGAGTTTTATCAGGTACGAAAAAGTACATTACTGCCAAGCCAAAGGGAGATGGACGTATTCGTTCATGATCGCTTTGCTGTTAATGGGAGTGTTCTTCCACGTCTTGGCCACGGTTGCGGAGTGTTTTTTCTGCCCAGCGTTAGCGAAGATATCGGTATATTTGAAAATGCGCGACGACGTCGCCGGGGCGACTTTGTTAGCGTTCGGGAACGGCGCGCCCGATATATTCGCGCAAATAGCCGCTTTGAACGATTTAAGTCAAACAGAGGAGACCGATGGGATTCCGTTAGCGCTTGGGGCTGTTTTAGGTGCTGGGATGTTCATCGCGTTCGTCGTGTTTCCGAGCGTCGTGTTATCTGCGCCGCCGGCAAGGCAGAGATTGAGGAGCGGGAGGAGAGTCGGAGGATTCGTCGAGGTCGATAAGAGGGCGTTCATGAGAGATTGTGGGTTTTACTGTTTAGGTGTTATTGCGTTAGTGCGATGCATTTATGAAGGCGAGGTTACTTTTAAGAACGCGATGCAATTGTTCGCCTTATACGCTTTATACGTCGTGACCGTTTTAATGCCCGAAAATTGGCGAAGAGTACCGCAAGGATTGGCAGAAAGATTATCTGGTTTAAGAAGAGAGGGAAGATCTAGAGTAGGCGGAGGCGGTATAACGACCGAGATTAGACCAAATACGAACGTATTAGATGGTATAGCAGAAGAAAACGAGGACGACGAGGGAGATGACGACGACGATGATGCAGAAGTTGGTTTACTCGAAGAAGTGAGTAACGAAGATGATGCACAGAACAACATCAATGACACTGGCGAAAGAGACGAAGAAGATGATGTTAATAACTCTAGATCTGGTGACGAAGTATCGGAAACACCATCGGCATCTGAGATCTCTTCAGAAACTGCATTTGATGATGAAGACGACGACGACGACGATGATGCGTCAATTTTGCATCACCCGTGGGAGCGCGGATGGAGACGAAATCGTCTCTACGAAGGTAACGAATCCATATGGAATCAATTATATCACGCTCTTATTTCTGTGGCAACTTTGCCTTTATTTCTCATTCGTGAAACGTTAAAGTTTACGATGCCAGAGCTTGGATTCAACGGTAGACGCGTTAGGAGATGGCAAACGAGCGCATTACCTATTTGCGCGCCTCTCTTTTTCGTCTTGGCCGAAAAAATGTACCCTGGTACGATACATTTAGGTGGCTTAATTTACGGTATAATAGTCGCATGTGCGTTCTCGGCGATCATATTTACCGCTTGGCCGCACTTAATGCCAGATAACTACGCGATTACTCTCCGTCGACGATCGAACAGAAATAACACGTCTTCGAGAAGTTCGTCGTATCCATCGACGACGAGTAATCCAGCCTCGCGATTATTCACTGGAATGCTCACGGTCATTGCATTCCTCGTATCAATGATCTGGATGGACGTCGTGGCCGGCGAAGTCGTCTCATTACTCACCGCTGCTGGTAAAATATGCGGCATCTCCGAAGCCCTCTTGGGCGCCACCGTTCTCGCTTGGGGTAACTCTGTTGGCGATTTCATTGCAAACAGAACGATCGCGCGCGATGGTCGCCCGAAAATGGCCGTCGCCGCCTGTTTCGCCGGTCCAACCATGAACGTCTTACTCGGCACAGGTACTGGTTTAGCCCTACGAACGTTTAGATCTGGTGCAATGTCAAACATTGAACCGGCGAACGAGCTCTTCGTTCTTTTTGCGTTCTTAATCTTGGGCTTAATATTTCTCTTATTCGCCGCTCCGTTGCTTTGGCATTGGAGAGTCGGTCGCACGCAAAGTTTCGGGATGATTGCGTATTACGTAGTGTTTGCATGCGTGTACGCTTTGACGTCTACTGGTATTATTTTTAAATCCGCTTGGCGTACTGCTTAAGTGCAGAGAAATGTTGTTGTTGTAAACTCTATAGACACAAAGCGAATTCATTGGACGCGTTGTTCTAACCGCTTTCGAAATATCGAGCGATGACCAGGACAAACAAATGTCGGAGAACGCAGAACTCAAATTAGATAATTCGTTCTATGAGACCGAAACTGGCAAAAACGCGCTTTTGTTAGGACCATCTACCGATTTGGCTGAAGAGATTGGACCGAACTGACCGTCCACATTTGTTTGTCTTGGTCATCGTTCAACATTTCAAGAGCGGTCTTCCTTGCTTCAGAAGCGACGCTGTATAATAGGCTTTTTTTGATACGTCTTTCGTAGACCTTGTGTACTACTTACTATGCTCCTGCATGTTGCAGCTTGCAAGTGGTTGTAAAATAAAAATATCTTAATGATAAGTAATAAAATCTTGCACAAATAATACGCTTTAGAAACGCGCTTAAGAAGACGAAATCGAAAATGAGACCATCAAACGGTGTTCATTCGAAGCTAGCAGTGTTATTATCTTCAGGAGCAGTACGACGACGACTGAGACAGAAGTTTATTGTTTCATCTTCATCATCATCATCATCTTCATCTTCTTCTTCTGCGTCAATTGGCGACGACGACATCAACGACAACAATAAACAGAGAGAGTCTAAATCAGTACTCGTACAAAGAAGATTGGCTCGAAAAATGGCCGAAGCGCAACAAAACTGGGTCACTAATACATCAGAAGAAACAGAGGAAGAAACAGAGCTTAAAATTTATGCGTTGACATTTTTGGAGAAGACCGTTGTTGCCGAAGCACTGCAGAGAGGGAAGTTTCTGTTATTTTTGCTGGCGCTTCAATCTTCATCGAGTTTCGTGCTATCAACGAACGAGAAATTGATCGAGGATAATGTCATCATTACATTGTATTTAACTATGTTGGTCGGAGCCGGTGGGAATGCAGGGAATCAAAGCGCAATTGAGGTGATTACTGGATTAGCGACTGGAGCGATTGAGTATAATTTGCTTTCGCTTTCGAAGACGATTTCGAAGCAGTTCCGTGTAGGCGCGATTCTTGGGTTATTTTTAGGTGTTGGCAGTTTTCTGAGAGTATACGTGACGAACAGGGATTTGGTCGGTTCTTTAGCGATTTCGATGGCGTGCTTTTCGATAGTTTTGTGTTCAACGATCGTCGGCGGATTTCTTCCTTATGCGTTAATATTTGCAGGGCAAGAGCCAGCGAACGCTGGTTCATCTGTTCAAGTAGTCATGGATGTTTTAGGCGTTACGATAACGTGTTTCGTTTGTACGTATATATTCCAACACGCTGATTATGTGCACGAATTGTTAAATTAGTTAGAGTTAGAAGTAGAATTTAGTAAAGCGGCGCGACAAAAATTGCAATGATATTATTATAATTATTATATTATTATTTAGTGTTACGGTTGCAGAACTCAATAGCTGCGTCTAATGTGCCAAATTTTTCGAGTAGTTTTAGTCGCGATTCTTCCTCGCTGATCGGCGTTTGGCCGTGCTTGAACATTCTTAACCAATGTCGTTTTCGTTGATTTATGAACCAGTTGTTAACTTGCGTCGAGTCGAGAGTTGTTTTTTCTTTGATTGCAGCTTTATCGTCCTCAGTTGGATACGGCCAACATATTCGCTCGTTCCAAAACTCTTTCAAAACGACCAAAGCTTCGTTTGGAAGTTTACCTTTAGGCTTTTTGTTCAGCCACTCTTCCTCGAGAGCTGGTATGTTGTCCTTGTATTTTTCTAAAAGCTTGTCGCGGAAGGCTTTGTCGGATTTTTTGCACAAGAACATACTTCCATCTTCTTCTTCTGCATCTTTTTTATCATCGTCTATCATGCTATCATTTTCGTTTTTTTCTTCATCGTTCTCTTCTTCGTCGTCTCTTAGCTTTCGTTTCGTAGCCTTTGGAATTAGTGTTTCCTTATTATTACCATCGCTAGTAGTAGTATTTAATAGGATTGTTTTTTTTTCCGTCAAAGTCAACTCTTTGATCTTTTTTTCAAACGTTTCGCACGCTTTCTCAGTTTCATCGTAGATGGCCATTAACTCTATTTGAAATTTACGCGCGTTCTTGCACGATTGATCCATAAACCCATCGAGTTCGGCTTTAAACTTTGTATCTTCGCATATGCGCAATAAATTGTCTTGTTGAAACGAAAAGTCTGGAATCGTACACAACGTATCGTTTTCGATCGAGCCTCTCATACTACCCATACTGAAACTCGTATTATGGTTATTATTAATCGATGAAATCGATGGCGATTGCGGAAACGACGATGTGTTATTATAAGACCGTCTTTCCTCGTCCAGTTTCTCGAGGTATGCTCTGTCTTGTCTATCCAGAGCCTCTCTTTCGGTTCTTGTTTGCGCCGTTAGCTTACGACACGAAATCATAATCTCAACGTATTCACGAAACCTTCCATGCATTCTCACAAATTGCGCAAGCTCTTCCGGACTCCTCGTCGTTTTTCCTTTTTCTTCTTCCGTTCTACTTTCGTCAATATTGTTGTTACGATAATCATCATCCGTACACGTCGTCGTCTCGAAATATCCGCGCTTAAGCGCTTGCGTTGGATCGACTGTCCCACTTCTCACACGGAGATCATGACTCGTTGCGAAGTTCGGCATCATCATCGATGCGTGCCCTGTGTTTTTGTTTAGTTTATTTTTGTTTTGTAGTCGTAAGAAGATGAAGAAGAAGAAGAACAACGTTCGCGATATCTAAAAAATTCCACGTTTCTTTCTGTCTACGTCGTGTATATTTTTAGAGACAGAGCGAGAAAGAAAATAATATCGAAAGTGCGTACCGTGAGTATTCGTGATCTCTTCGTCACCGAAAAGCATTTGTATGTTCCACGACGTCGGCGTCTCGTTACTCTCATCGCGCGCGATATCGAGCACCCAATCGTTACCATCGCGCGCATTCCCTCGACCGCTTCTGATCATCCGCCTACGCCGCGCAGTCGCGGTCGCAGTCGCAGTCGCGTGACTGTCTACCAAGTTCCCAGCTCTGCGTTGACCGCCTGTGTTAAAAAAATCAAACGGAAGTGCTATGGACGCATCGAACGTGCGCTCGTTATTCAGGCATAAGTTATTCAACTGCGTCGCGTAATTCATTGAATTCATGTTTTTAGCGTTCATATTGTTAGTACGCGCGCGTGTTTGTTCTGTCCTTTCCGTCAACGAAGAGAAAACATGAAACTTTCATCGCAGCAGCAACTAAACCCTAAACCCTAAACCCTAAAGAGAAAACATGAAACTTTCATCTCATCAGCAAACATTACATCACATTGACATGCGCTCGAGCTCTCTCCATAAATAACAACAAAACAGAACATGTTTCGAACGAGAGCGCAAACACTTCGGCGCTCGATAGCATCGTCGTCGTCATCGAGTAAAGAAACCGATCGCGCGAAGCATTCTGTGAACATATTCGCGCGATATTACGCGAAAGAATCCATCGAATCCATCGCGAGAAGAAACGGGAAGTTCGTATTCTTAGAAGTCTTCGAAAGGCTCTTTGAGGAAACAGATCAAGGAACGAACGATAGTAACGAAGGCAATGCGAACGAAGGAAAGAGAAGGGACCAAACGAAACGAACGGAGTATCACGTGTGGCACTTCCTCTGCGCGATGACACCTTTGTGTATATCCATGATGGTCGTCGATTACGTGCGTAAGAATCCACATAAGAACTTAGTGCTAAGGAAAGAGAACGAGTCGAGGGACGAGCGCGAGAGAGTGCGGAGGCATACGGTCGAAGCGAGTAAGATTGAGGAGAAGGTTTTAAGTGTCGTCAGAGAGAGGTTAAGTGCAGAGAGGAAGGTCGAGGATGAGCAGAGGTTTTCGGAGTTAATAGAGCGCGTTGGGATGTTGGAGAAGAGATTAGTATCGTCTTCTAGCGAGAAGGCGAAGAAGAAAGAAAATGAATGAATATAGTATGTATGCATAGATTTATAGATTTATAGAGTATAATAGTTAGAAAAGTAGATCATAGCTTGCGAATGTGTGGTTTGTTAGCTAAAACTTCGAAGCCTTCCTGGAACTAGCTTTCCTCGGCGCTCTAAAATCGACTCTAATCTCTCCCTCAGCGTTTTCTCCATTCTCGTCTTTCCAATACTGATAACTTTCCAGCATAGCCCTTAACTCCCCTCGCGTTTTCTGTAAAACGTTCAATTTTATATCCCTAAACATTTTCTCAACATCATCATCGCCGTATTTCTGGATCAATTGTTCGCATATCCTTCTTTGCCTCGGCGTTATTCGTTTCGGTTCAGCTTTACCGGTCGATTTCTGATGCCCAATCGCTTTCCTGATTTCATCTCGTTCTACGTCGAACTGTAACGCGTTCGCTACTACTCCTCCTCCTTTATTATCATTAACATCATTAACATCATCGTCATCTTTTTGTGCGTTCCTACCGCCCTTATGATAAAACGCGTTCACGTTCGAGACGATCCCGATTTTGTTGTAATTATTCACTAAAGACTTCTCTCGATCCCACTCCGAATCTTCTTCGCAACCGGGTATTCTGATCGATTTTATGTCCTGAAACTGTCTCGTTTGTTTCAGTGTACCGACCTTGACCGTGGCTGATGAGCTCTTATGTCTCTTTTTTCTTCTCCTCGATGATGCCATTTTATTCTATTCTGTTTTTTCTATCATCTATTATCGCGTATCACTCAGTAGTATAGTTCATCATCAGGGGCGGCTTCTTTGTTCTTTATAGCCATTTAGTGCACATGCTGGTCAAAGAATGAATGTTTGATCAGAACAAGTAGTATACAAAACTTTCTTTCGTTCGCTATGCGCGACGCGTTACCAGAACGAAGAATAAAAAACGACGAGATCGCGAACTTACGTGAAAAAAAAAGGTACTCGCGTTGCATCAGAGCACTCGAAAAAGGAACGAAGAGGGACACGATGTCGTTTCGAAAGCGAGAGAGTTCACTCTCGCGTCTCGTCTTTTTATTTTTTGTTCTTTTTCCCCAGCAAAATCGAAAACAGCACACGCTTCGAACAAAACACGCAAAATTCAGCAGAACAGAGTTTTACGTTTCGTGCAACGCAAATAAACAAATGAATACGATGAACGCGGAGACGCAATCGTTGTTAACAAACGATAAGAAGCACGCGCAGTCTTCATCTCGAGCTGCCGCGTTTGCGAGTCCTTTAAAAGTCGGTCTCGCAATCGCGGCGACGTCGGCGACGATCTTCGCGATTGGCACCGCGGGCCGCGTGCAAGTTCGCACGCAACAAAATCGTTTACTAGGCGCAGATGTAACGCAGCAACGGCCAACGCAAACAGCTTCGAACAAAGACGCAGCGAATAAAGTCACGTTAACCGTTGGATGCGTGCCAAAAGAAGTTTTAAAGAAACTCCCGTTCGATCCGAAAGATTGGGAAGGCAAAGTCGGGGCGAAGTTCATTACGTCGAATAAGTCTCCACAATTTAAGTACGAAGACGCGATTGAGATGAAGGAAATAGAGTGCGGGAAGTTCCAGACGCCGTATGCGTTAGGGAACGGCGCGAAGTTCGGGTTCTTTTTGTACGAGAAAGCGAATCCAGAGAATTACGTGAGTGATATCGGCGGGCGAGTCGCTGGATCGGCTTCGAAATTGATCCAAGAAGAGGAAGTCGCTGGGGATTACGCGGAGGAAGAGGAAGCCGCGATTGGGGAAGAAGCAGCGAAACCGGTTACTACTACTACTACTACTACTGCGGCTAAACCGGCGGCTTCGAAGGATCCAGTGCAAGATGGTTCTCATATCGATTACGCCGCGCAGGCGAACGAGTCCGAGAACTTATCCGAAAAGAGAGAGGCCGAGATGCAAGCTTTGTTATCGCAAGAATCAGAAATGGGCCACGCCGAGAAGAAGAAGAAGACATCTTCGTCTAAAGCAAAAACAGCTTCTGTCGAAGTCGTCGAGGAAGTCGTCGAAGAAGTCGATGCTTCTGGGAAGAAGACTTCGAAGAAACACTCTTCCAAGAAAGTTGTCGTCGACGCGGATGCCGAAGGCGATGCTGATGCATTGAAAGGCGTCGAAGTCCTCGGTGAATACTTTGACTGGGGTTGGTGGATGTCTGCGCTATCTCAAGGCACGCAGTATCAAACCACGGATATCACGTGCCAAGACGCTATTTGTACGATGCAAGTCTGTGAAAAGACAAAGTGCACGGAGTATAAGAAGGAGTGCTCGACGACTGAACAGTGCGACGATCTTGGAGATTTCGTAAAAGAGCAAACCGCATCGATGGGTAAAGCTGGCATCAAGAAATCTGATGCGAACAAGGCGTACGATGAAGCGATCAAGGCGTCCACGGAAGTTTCCGAATACGAGATTAAACCAGCCACCGTCGCCGCCGCCTCTACTACTTCGACAAAGTCTCATCACAGACACTTGCTTTCGAAACATCACGCCGTTGTCGTTGCTGAAGAAGGAGAAGAAGAAAAAGCGAAACCAGAACCTGTCGTCGTCGTTGAATCGAAGCATTTTAAGGGTTTTGGTCACGATGCCAAGACTAAAGAGCCAGCAGTCGTAGTCGTTGAAGAAGAAGCTCCGGTTGTTGTCGAAAAATCGACAAAAAAATCAGTCAAGAAATCTTCTTCCTCTTCTTCTCCGTCTAAATCAACGAAAAGCTCTAAAAAAAAGCATGTTTCAGATGATGTTATTGCCGATGTCGGGGGCGACGAGTTTAGCATTCGACACCCAGAGCACATGGCTGCGAGAATGTCCAGTTGCACTACGCAACACGTTTATGAAGAAATGGAGTTTTATCCGCGTGTTCACGGTACTGCCAACCACGCGTACATCTTTGGTGGTTGCTACAACGATCGTGACTTAGAGACGTGCTCCGCTCCGGTTGATGTTCACCCGGCGCAATGCGTCATCGTGAAATTAACCGATAAAAACTTCAAAGAAGCCGTCAAAGCTTGTTTGGAAGAAGCGCCGATTGATGGTAAATGCGTAGAATATGGAAAAGAGTCCAAGTTTGGCATCTTGCCTAGATGGGACGTCTCTGGCGTCCATAACATGCAAGAAGCGTTTGCGGACACTGAGTTCAACGGCTACCTTGGCAGTTGGGACACGTCTAACGTCCGCAACATGAACCAAATGTTTAGAGGAAACAAAGTGTTCAACGGCGATATTCGCAAGTGGAGTTTTGAAAACCTCGGTTCAGCCACTGGAATCTTTGATGGTTCAGATAACTACAACAAAAAGTGGGAATGTGGCTTTAAAGCGACTGGTATCATTGACTTTTCATCGTGCCAATCTTTTCAAACTTTGAAGAAGGAGAAGGAAGTGCAAGAGAAAATGGCCCGATCGCATTTCGTCACTAACCCGGAATACGTTGAATCTGCGGCTGCGGAAAAAAAACAGGAGGAGGAACCGGTTTCTTCGGCCACGGCGTTTGATGACGAAAACGCCGAGAAATATGCCGCCGAAAGAGAGGAAAGCTTTAACGATCAAGTCGAAGAAGCCGATGCTGCAGAGAAAGCGGCTAATAAAAATGGTGGCGGATTACTTCAAAAGCTTTTTGGGGGCGGTAGATCACCTAGTCCGCACCAAAAAGTAGATCAACAACAACTAGAACAACACTCAGAACAACAACAACTCGATAATAATGATGATGATGATTCCTCCACCATAACAACCGCCGCCGCACGAGATGATGATTATTCTCCGACTTCTTCAGATGACGATGGTGTCGACCCTTCTTCCTTAGCAGCAGCAACTTCTTCTAGCACGCCTAGAGCTTTCGTGTTTTCATCGCAAGCGTTGACGGATGAAAATTTTAAAAGCGAAGTCGCAAAATGTTTATCTGAAGAGCCTACAAAGGGAGAATGCATGGAAAGCGCGAACGGTCCAATCTCTGCATGGGACACTTCGAAAGTTACAAGCATGTACGAAGCTTTCCAAGATTACGATCAGTTCAACGGCGACTTATCGCATTGGAACACGTCGAAAGTTACGAACATGCGCCGAATGTTTAAAGGCGCTACAAATTTCAACGGCGCATGTTTAACTAAATGGGACGTCTCAAAAGTGAGAGATATGTCGGAAATGTTCGCACAAGCTGTCGTATTCGATGGCGATATTTCAAACTGGGACGTCTCTTTATGCGAAGACATGCACGAAATGTTCAGGGATTCGATCGCGTTTAACCAACCCATCTCAAAATGGTCCGTCATGAAATCGACTGAACAATCTGACATCTTCAAAGGCGCGCACGCGTTTGCTCAAAAATTCGAATGCGAGACGAAGCACGACGGTCCAGTTCCATCGTGTTCCTTGAAAAGCGAAACGAATAAGAAGACTGAAGACACATCATCGTCTTCTTCGGCGAGCGGCTTAATCTCGAAGATATTCGGCTAACGCGAAAGACGAAAACGGCAAACATCAAATCAAATCAGTTAAAATCTGTACATACTACATACATATATATATTAATCCATTCATTTTAATTTTAGCATTTTAATTTTAAGCACGAGAACGAACATTTTTATCGCTCGCATACAAAGTAAACACTTTCGTCGTAGCTCTGATTGAATTTTGCCTCTCTCATGCTTGCTTGTTCCACAGAAGGATCCCCACTACTTTCTGTGTTGAAATGCTTTCAAAACGCGAGATGGGACAACGTTCGAACGAAAAGACCGAATTGCTCGCGCAAATAGAACCTAACGACTCGAGAAAGCATTCGTTCGTTTTATCTAAGTTCGTTCTATGCTCAGGTTTACTCTCAATCGTGGCTTTGAGTGGTTCTTCCGCGTTGCGAAGATCGAATGGAGCCGCGCCCATTCTGTATCGCACAAAAACGGCAAGTTTAGGAAACAAAGGAGTATTGATCGCGAATGATATGAACGAAGATGTGTTACTCGAAACTAGTCCGGGTCTTACTCAGCAGGAGCAGCGATTGGTATCAGCGAAGTTAGGGTTATCTGCCACGAATGGGAAGGAAACGATTACTTTAGTCGCCGGATGCGCACCGAGAGATTTGCTTTATGCGATGAACTTCGAGCCAGATGGGTGGACGGGGAAAGTCGGCGCGAAGTTAATCACGCAAGGGATGTCGAGTGAATTCAAATACGAACGAGCTTTGGATATGGTCGAGATAGGGTGCGGTGTATGGTCAGTGGATTACTCGATCGCTCCAGATGCGAAGTTCGGGTTCTTTTTATACGCGTTGAACGATACGAAGAAGTATATATCGGATATTGGCGCCCAGATCGAGGGCGGACCGGTGACGCAGAGTGAGATTGCCGCGCACGCGTGGTATAACGAGAACCATGCGAGTTTGCAAGAGGCGAAGCAGGAAGGATTACATACTTCTACGAAAGGATCACTGGAGGAAGAGTTAGGCGTTGACGCGGCTGAGGACGTGCAATATTCTGACTTGGCGGCTTATAGAGCGGCGGTCGAGAGCGGGCACGTGAACGCGCAAGGGCATTTGGTCACCGAAGCCGATCCAGAGAACGTGAAGTTGGCCCCTGCCATGCCAGCTGGGTATTCGGAAATGAAGTATTACGACTGGGGTGCTCTTATCAAATGGATCGTGCACGGGCCAAAGCACGAAGAGAATGAAATCGAGTGCGATCCAAGCGCGCAAACGTGTACCTTGCAACACTGTACGAAGTGGCAATGTACGGATTACACGAAACCGTGTCAGGAAGGTATTGAAGGGTGTACGAAAACATCAGATTACATGTCCGAAGCTAAGCTCGGAAGACTCGGGACGGTGAAACGATACAAGAACCCAAAATCAATACCAAAGAAATTACAAGTAACGACGACGACGGTTAAGAAGAAAGTGCTATCGAAGATATTTGAAAATGAAAAAGATATAGAAGATGAAGAAGAAGCAACAGTCGTCGTTGGCGAACGAAAAGTTTTGAAGTCAAACGTGCACGTTTTGAAGGAAGCAAATCCAACATCATCCTCTTCATCAACATCAACAACAACAACAACAACAACAAAATCAAAGAGACATAAAAAGAGTTCTACTGAAAAGCAGCAACAAAAAACACCGGTTGACGACGATGTCGTCGAAACGATCGTTGAAGATATCGCCGAAGATGTCATCGTGCCAACTTCAAACGTTGCCGCTCGCGCGTTTCATTGGGATAAAGATTCTTCTTCAGCGACTCGCGGATCCAATCGCCGAGCGTTGAAAGGTTTTCCGTCTTTATTTTCATACACGCCTTCGCACGTAGTGAGCTCAAGCGCTCAACTTGGTTTGGGAACGATATATCCATCGCGTTTGATTAATTACATGGCCGATTGCAACACGAAGTCTTTGTATGTCACAAACAACGGAAACGAAAATGTTGAGTATTACCCAAGAAAACATGACGCGTCAAACGCTGGTCACGTATACATTTTTGGCTCTTGCTTCGCCACGCGTAATCAAAACACGTGCGCGGTGCCAACGGACACGCATCCGTTAGGATGCAAGGATGCAACAGCTGCTTCAGAAACAAACACGAACTCGCCGACGACTACTGGAAATACGCAATCTGGTAATCAAGCAGATCAAACTTCCGGTGGTGGTAGTGGTGGTGGTGGTTCATCTTCAACGGTAACTTCTGGTTCATCATCATCTACAGATTCAAATGACGATGATGATGGAACTACTTCAGGTGCTTCGTCTACTACAGAAAAAGAAGGTGATGATACGTCTTCTTCGGGAACGACTGCAGGTAGCACTTCTTCTTCTTTTTCTTCTTCTAATAAAGGTAGCGGATCGACTTCGATACAATACACACCCGTAGATGGTAGTAACATTTACAAGGCTGTCGCTGAATGTCTCGGTTACGAGCCGCTCGCCGGTGAATGTCCAGAAAGTCAATACGGCGTCATGTCCGATTGGGACGTTTCGAAAGTCACGAACATGGACCAGTTATTTTATGATCCTCCTAGAATTAATGGCGACAAGTTGAAATCTTTCAACGGCTTGCTCGGTAACTGGGACGTTTCGTCCGTTACTTCCATGCGTGCGATGTTTCACAACGCGAACGCTTTTACTGGAAAGAACTTGTATCAATGGGACGTATCGGCGGTGCAGAACATGGCTGGTATGTTCGAGCACGCCGAGAACTTTAACGCGAAAATCAACGGTTGGAATGTTGGAAGCGTCAAAACGTTTGCTACGATGTTTCAAAACGCGTTGAACTTTGATCAAGACTTGAGCGACTGGGACGTGAGTTCGTCCACAAATTTCGCGAGAATGTTCTCCGGTGTTAACATGAACGGCTTTGCGCATGATATCTCTGGCTGGCCAACGAAGAAAACTGCGAATTTCAACAACATCACGTATCAAAATTCACATTTTCAATCGAAATTTACGTGTACGTCTATTGATAACGGACCTCCAAGTTCGTGCAAAGCGAAATCAGTCGCAGAGATGATCGCCTCGGCTATGTTAGCGCAAGATGAAGAAACGGTATATAGCAGCAAAGGAAAGGCTAAGAAGCATTCTTCTGCGAAAAAAGGGTTGAGCAAGAAGCGCGACTTGATCTCGCACACTATTCCGCAAAAAGTAGCTGTTCCCGCAACAATGCACTCGACTGCGGATTCAGAAGCCGAGGATATGGTCGAAGAGGCGACTGAAATCGCGAAAGGAGGAAAATCTTTATTCAACAAAGTCGGATCACTCTTCGGCGTTCGCAGCAGCAGCAGCGGCAGCAATAGTAAATCTAGCGACGAAGAGTTGAGTTATTCGGACTACGAAGACGAAATTCTCAAGAGTAGTACTAGTGCCGCTTCTTCTTCGACGGATGAATCTCAAGGCTTCGATTCGTCCGAAGAAGTGAAATTGTTCGAACCAGCATCGGCATCAGTTGAAGAAGAACAGAACGAAAAAGGAACTCCGGGCGAAGCAGAAGAAGAAGAAGAACTCGATGAATGGGGCGAACCTGTTCATAAATACGATTCGGACAAGAGCTCTAAAGCCTCTTATAAAGTCCAAGTCGCCCACGTCGATTTCACCGCGCCGCGGAGCAACAAAAAAGCGAGTACTACGCACGGTCACCATTAATTAATTATTCAGAGCTGCAGCGGAAAAAAAAGAGAGCGAGTCTTTACTATATCGTTATTTTATTTTTCTTTTGTTAATATATATATATCTATCTTGTACATTTATTTCACACACGCATTCGTTCGTTTATCGCTTTCTTCCCGTTCAGCTCCTGATGTCTGCGGCGAGCAAGGCACTTTTGAGGATTTATTCGATCTCTTCACATTGAACACGTGTTATCAAAAATGAACACGCAACAAAATGAACACAAACCGTTACTACTCGCGAAGAATCGGAAAGATCTCGATTTAATTGGAGATTCTTCGTCTTCTTCTGTGCCTTCTTCGCGCGTGTCAAAGGTAATCGATCGAGAATTTAGTCGCTCGAGAGAGTTTGTTTTGATTTCCTGTTTATGACACGCGGCCCCGGAATTGATTGGAATTTCGGATATGTTTATTCATTTGTTTACTAGTGTGCGCGTGTGCGCGTGCGTGTCGTGATTGTGATTGTGATTGATTATGTGTATTTAAACACGCGTCGTGATCCCGTTTTTCCCGCGATGCTAATCGTTTTTACTTATACATACTATCAATAGGCTGTTATGTTAGGCCTTGGATTGAGTGCAACTGCTGCCCTAGGGACGCTTGGGACGTACGCGAATCGCGGCGGTTCAGTACAAAATAGTAACAAACAAGCGAGACTAGGAAACTCCGATGATAGTTCCTCTGACGTCTTAACGTTAACGATCGGATGCTCACCACAAGATTTATTGAAGATGTTACCGTTTGAA
>Ga0302126_10000811_pt1 | contig 19498 bp, 12 predicted proteins | sample CB4_20m_MG_FD_203108 | JGI IMG/M metagenome (GOLD analysis project Ga0302126, IMG submission 203108) | Marine microbial communities from Western Arctic Ocean, Canada - CB4_20m | ecosystem: Environmental > Aquatic > Marine > Oceanic | place: Canada: Western Arctic Ocean | collected 2017-09-24 | reverse complement strand
TGATAGGTGTGGTACACAATAAAATAGTCTCTATAGACTTTGAAAAGTCTTTAGAGGGATCAAACAAAATTGACACAGATTTAATTCGTGTTGCAGATATAATATCTATATAAAAATTAAAATTAAAATTAAACACACCCTTTGGTGTGAAATACGTACTTATGAAAACAAAAATTGCAATAAACGGTTTTGGTCGTATTGGTAGAATCGCTTTTAGAATCGCATCACAAAACCCAAATATTGAGGTAGTAGCGGTAAATGATTTACTTGATGTAGATCACCTAGCGTATCTTTTAAAATATGATTCTGTTCACGGCACCTATAGTGGTAGTGTAGCTGTTGAAAATGGAAATCTAGTAGTAGATGGACACCACGTGAGAGTTAGTGCAGAGCGTAATCCAGAGCTTTTAAAGTGGGATGAAGTTGATGCTACCATTGTACTAGATTGTACAGGTATCTTTACAGATTTAAATACTGCCGACGCACATATTAAAGCAGGAGCAAAAAAAGTTGTAATATCTGCACCTTCCAAAACGGCACCTATGTTTGTGATGGGCGTAAATCATATGGATGTAAAACCAACAGATACAATTGTATCAAACGCATCTTGTACGACAAACTGTTTGGCTCCATTGGCTAAAATAATTGATGATAATTTAGAGATTGTTGAAGGACTCATGACTACAGTTCATGCCTTAACTGCGACTCAAGCAACAGTAGATCAACCTTCGCCTAAAAATTACAGAATGGGTAGAAGTGGTGTAAATAACATTATACCATCAACAACGGGAGCAGCTGTTGCTGTAACTAAAGTGATTCCTAGTCTTGCAGGAAAACTTACAGGAATGGCCTTTAGGGTACCAACGGTTGATGTTTCTGTGGTAGATTTAACCGTAAGAACAAAAAAAGCGGCTAGCTATGAAGATATTAAAAAGCTTTTTAAAGATGCATCTCTAGGAGCATATAAAGGAGTAGTTTCTTATACAGAGGATGCTGTAGTGTCTCAAGATTTTGTTGGTAGCACACATACTAGTAACTTTGATGCTGGAGCAGGTATTGCATTAAACGATCATTTTTTCAAATTGATAGCGTGGTATGACAATGAATACGGATATTCTGCAAAATTAATCGAATTAGCTACACACGTAGCAAGTCTATAAACTATGGTTTTAATAACAGACGGAGGATCAACAAAATGTGATTGGATATTATTAGATAGCCTAGGTGAAGTGGTGTTAAGAACACGAACTGTGGGTTTAAATCCTGCAGTTGTCCATGGAGATGAACTTTTAAAAAGGGTTGCAGATAATTTAGATTTGCAACCTTATTATGATCTTGTAACCCGTCTAGATTTTTACGGTGCAGGTTGTGGTACAGAAAAACCTTCATTATTACTTAAAGGTGTTTTAGAAGAGGTATTTCCAAAGGCACAGGTAGATGTTCAAGAAGATACTATTGCTGCAGTATATGCTGCAACTACTTTGCCTGGAATTGTATGTATTTTGGGTACGGGATCTAATAGTAGTTACTTTGATGGGACCACGGTACATCCTAGCGCAGTATCTTTAGGATATAGTTTGATGGATGAAGCAAGTGGAAACTATTTTGGGAAACGTTTGCTGCGAGATTATTTTTACAATAAAATGCCTGCGGTTTTAAAAGCCGAGTTTGCTAGAAGATTTGATCTCACTCCAGATGTTATTAAATACAATGTGTATAAACAAGAGAATCCAAATATGTATTTGGCATCTTTTGCAGAATTTATATTTAACCCTGGTGCCTTAAGACCAAAAAATGCTGTTGAAATTAATGGTTATTTTTATAAACTAATAAGCGAAGGAATTAATAATTTTATTGAATGTAGAGTTTTGTGTTTCAAAGAAGCACAGCATGTACCTATCCATTTTATTGGTAGTATTGCACATTTCAGTGAAGATATCATAAGAGATTGTATGCAACCTTACCATTTAACTCTAGGTACTATAATTAGAAGACCTATAGACGGTCTTATAGAGTATTACAGAAATCATATCTTAAAATAACAGCTTAAAAAATATGTTAGTTAAAAACTAACTATTTTATATCATATGGCATTACCAAAAATAAATCCTACAACTACAAAGTCTTGGAGCAATCTACAAGAACATTTTACAGCTATGGAAACTGTGAAAATGCAAACACTTTTTTCTGATCAAAAAGACAGGAAAGACCGTATGAGTGCCCATACAGATCTACTTTCATTAGATTTTTCAAAAAATAGGATTACTTCACAGACTTTAGATTTCTTGTTTACACTCGCTAAAGAGACAAAATTAGAGGAGGCTATTGCTGCTCAATTTAATGGAGCTATCATTAATGAAACAGAAAATAGACAAGTACTGCATACTGCGCTAAGAGATTTTAGTGCAATGAAACCTGAGGTAGAGGCTACCTTGGCTCAAATGAAGCAGTTTTCCGAGGCTATTATTGATGGCTCACATAAGGGCTATACCGGTAAGGCTATAACAGATATTGTTAATATAGGAATTGGAGGAAGTGATTTAGGCCCAGCAATGGTTACAGAAGCACTTTCGTATTATAAAAATCATCTTAATGTACATTATATTTCTAATGTAGATGGAGATCATGTTTGTGAGATACTAAAAAAACTAGATCCACAAACAACACTTTTTATTATAGTAAGTAAAACCTTTACTACACAAGAAACACTTACTAATGCCAATACTGTTCGTGAGTGGTTTATGGAACAAGCTGGAGAAAAAGCCATACAGCAACATTTTGTTGCGGTTTCAACAAACCTTCCTGCAGTAGCTAGTTTTGGTATTTTGCCACAACATACATTTACCATGTGGAATTGGGTAGGTGGAAGATTCTCTTTGTGGAGCGCCGTAGGGCTTTCTTCTTGTTGCGCAATAGGGTATACTAATTTTGAGCAGTTATTAAAAGGGGCTCATAAAATGGATTGCCATTTTAAAGAGTCTGAATTTTCTAAAAACATACCTGTTATTTTAGGGCTGTTATCTATTTGGTATACTAATTTTTTTAAAGCAGAAACAGAAGCTGTTTTACCTTACACCCAGTATCTCTCCAAGTTTGTAGATTATCTGCAACAAGCCTCTATGGAGAGTAATGGTAAATCTGTTGATAGAAATGGAGCTGCTATAGCCTATCTAACAGGCCCTGTTGTATGGGGAAATACAGGAACCAATGCCCAGCATGCTTTTATTCAGTTGTTACATCAGGGAACACTCTTAATACCAACAGATTTCATCTTATGTGAAACCTCACTTCATGGTAAAGAAAATCATCAAGATATTTTAGTTGCGAACTGTTTAGCACAAACAGAAGCACTTTTAATGGGTACCCATGGAGAAGACATTTCTAATCCATATAAAGTGTTTCAGGGAAACAAGCCCTCAAACCTTTTGACAATTAACAAACTATCCCCAGAGAGCTTAGGTTCTTTAATTGCTATGTATGAGCATAAAATATTTGTTCAAGGAGCCGTGTTAAATATTTATAGTTATGACCAATTTGGTGTAGAGTTGGGTAAAAAAATGGCAAATAAACACCTAAGTAACTAGTGTTTACTGCTTTTCTTTTTGATTTCCGTAGTTTTTTTGGTTTAAATGTGTCTTTTGGGTAAGTAAACTCAAACTTTAACAATTTGTAGTGTAGAGTCACGATTTCTTTTTTAGTATTTTTGAAAGAAAAAAGAAAAAAAGTAATGAAAAACAGTATACAATTATTTGGTTTGGCAGCTTTATTGTCTGTAACCAATGCTTTGTCACAAACCCTAGCAGAGCGTCAAGTAATCACCGCAAATTATGATCAGCAGGCTCTTACTCTTTTAGAGGCTGAATTAAGGAAAGATTTTGAAACCAATCAAAGAATCGCTTTTGAGATGGCCGCTCAAAAGGGATGGGAAACCCACATGACATTACCAAACGGAGGTAACGCTCTTCTAGTTGGTGTTTTTGATGATGGAACACCAAAATATTATGCAACCTATAATCGTGAGGGCGCTATTACAACTAGAGCAAATACAGTTAACACTGGCGGTGTAGCAGGTTTAGATCTCAACGGCGAGGACATGATTGCAGGTGTTTGGGATGGTGGCCTTGTTAGAGAAAGCCATAATTTACTTGAAGATAGAGTTTTGCAAATTGATAATCCAGGAAGTATTAGTAGTCATGCTACACACGTATCGGGTACAATGGTTGGTTCTGGAAGTCAAGTAAATGGACAAGCCAAGGGTATGGCACCTATGGCAGAAGTATTAGCGTATGATTTTGGTGGAGATGAACCAGAGATGACTAGTGCAGCTTCTCAGGGAATGATTCTTTCTAATCATAGTTATGGAATACCTGCAGATAATGTACCTCTTTGGTATATTGGCTATTATGATAGTAATGCAAGAAATATAGACAGAATAATTTACAATGCACCTTACTATCTTCCTATAGTAGCTGCTGGGAATGACCGTCAATCTGGAGCAAATACTGGAGATGGTGGCTATGATTATTTAACAGACAAAGGAGTTGCAAAAAATAACATTGTGGTTGCTGCTACTTTTGAGGTTTTAGATTATGAAGATGCTAGTGATGTTTTTATGTCTAGCTTTAGTAGTTGGGGACCAACAGATGATGGACGTATCAAACCAGACATCTCTGCAAAAGGGGTAAACATGTATTCTGCTACTGGAGCATCAAACGGTTCTTATGCAAACTTTAGTGGAACTTCAATGTCTGCTCCAAATGTATCTGGAAGTTTATTGTTATTACAACAACATTACAATGATTTAAACGGCGAGTATATGCTGGCCTCTACCTTAAGAGCTTTAGCACTTCACACCGCAGATGAGGCGGGTTTTGCACCGGGTCCAGATTATAGATTTGGTTGGGGGCTCATGAACACTCAGCGTGCTGCCCAAGTAATCTCACAAGATAGTAATGAGAGTATTATTATTACTGAAACCTTAGATGCCAACGATGTGTATACCTACACCTTTAAAGCTGATGGAACTCAGGACATATCTGCCACCATTGCCTGGACAGATCCCGCAGCTAATCCATTACCAGGAGGAAACGAAGATGTAGCTACGCCAAGTCTTGTAAATGATCTTGATTTACGAATTTCTCAAGATGGAGGAGTTACTTTTTTGCCATGGGTTTTAGATGCTGCTTCGCCAACTGCTGGCGCAACAACTGGAGATAATGTAGTGGATAATGTAGAAAAGATAGAAATTAATGCTCCTGAGGCTGGAGATTATATTGTTCGTGTATCTCACAAAGGGCAATTGCTTGTTAATGATAGTCAAGTATTTTCTTTGGTTATAGAAGGTATCTCAAATGAAGGTTTTATGGTTTCTACCACCAACGCAAATGTGTTAACATGTCCAGAGCTTCAAACGGCTACATTTAACATAGACATTACTTTTGATGAAGGCTTTGATGATACCGTTGTATTAACTTTTGATGCGGCGCCAGAAGGCACTACGGCATCTATTGCTCCTAGTTCTGTTACTGAAACTGCCACGGCTGTTTTAACCATAGAAGGTATTGACGGTTTGGCATTTGGATCTTATCCTATAGTAATTACAGCAACAGGGACTAGCCAAACAACAAACACCTATGTTGCTTTAGAAATAACAGATGATATTCAAGTTGGATTAGTTGAGCTGGATTCTCCATCAAATAATTCTCAAAACAGACCTATTGACGGCTTAGAATTAGAGTGGGAACAGGCAAGCAATGCAACCTTGGGGTATGAGTATGAAGTAGCCTTAGAGGATACTTTTGATACTGTTGTTATCTCAGGTACAACCTTAGAGTTGACTACTATATTAAATGGTTTGTCTTATGAGACCGAATATTTTTGGAGAGTAAGTGGTGTTAATGAATGTTCTTCTGGAACCTATGACGGGTTTAGAAGATTTGTTACCGAGGCAGAGTTGGCTACCAGTGACAACCAGATTCAATCACTCATGGTGTATCCAAATCCTGCAAATGCACAAGTTACTATAGAATCACCAGTGAGTACATTAGAGCGTATTTCTGTATATTCTATAACAGGAGTGCTATTACTAGAAAAAGAGGTTTCAGCAAACCAGGTAACCATTGATGTATCAGGTTTTGCAACAGGAACCTATTTTGTAAAGGCAATAACAAAAAATGCGAGTAGTGTAATACAGGTTTTAAAGAACTAGTATGTTTCTAATAATTTAAAACAATAATTATATATTCAAAAAATCATCCCCTGTATAGATTACAATAGTGGTATATTTTTTAGAAAAGAAAAAAAGTAATGAAAAACAGTATACTATTATTTGGTTTGGCAGCTTTATTGTCTGTAACCAATGCTTTGTCACAAACCCTAGCAGAGCGTCAAGTAATCACCGCAAATTATGATCAGCAGGCTCTTACTCTTTTAGAGGATGAATTAAGGAAAGATTTTGAAACCAATCAAAGAATCGCCTTTGAGATGGCCGCTCAAAAGGGATGGGAAACCCACATAACATTACCAAACGGAGGTAACGCTCTTCTAGTTGGTGTTTTTGATGATGGAACCCCAAAGTACTATACCACAGACAACCGTGAGGGCGCTATTACAACTAGAGCAAATACAGTTAATACTGGCGGTGTAGCAGGCTTAGATCTTAACGGGGAGAACATGATTGGTGGTGTTTGGGATGGTGGCCGTGTTAGAGATACTCATAATCTTTTAGAAAATAGGACAAGCCAGATTGACAACCCTGGAAGTATCAGCAACCATTCTACTCATGTATCGGGTACCATGATAGGATCTGCAAGTCAAATCAATGGCCAAGCCAAGGGTATGGCTCCAATGGCAGAACTAATAACCTATGATTTTAGTGCAGATGAGCCAGAGATGACAAATGCTGCAGCAAATGGCTTGCTAATTTCTAACCATAGTTATGGTATTGCAAGTAGTAATGTACCTCTTTGGTATATTGGCTATTATGATAGTAATGCAAGAGATATAGACAGAATAGTATACAATGCACCTTACTACTTGCCAATTTGTTCTGCCGGGAATGACCGTCAATCTGGAGAAAACACTGCAGATGGTGGCTATGATTACCTTACAGATAAAAGTGTGGCAAAAAACAATATTGTTGTTGCAGCTACCTTTGAAGTTTTAAATTATGAAGATGCTAGTGATGTTTTTATGTCTAGCTTTAGTAGCTGGGGTCCAACAGATGATGGGCGCATAAAACCAGACATCTCTGCAAAAGGGGTGAACATGTATTCTTGTTCTGGGGGTTCAAACGCTTCATACACTAACATGAGCGGTACCTCAATGGCGACTCCAAATGTGTCAGGAAGTTTATTGTTATTACAACAACATTACAATGATTTAAACGGCGAGTATATGCTGGCCTCTACTTTAAGAGCTTTAGCAATTCACACAGCAGATGAAGCAGGTTTTGCTCCGGGTCCAGATTATAGATTTGGTTGGGGGCTCTTAAACACTCAGCGTGCTGCCCAAGTAATCTCACAAGATAGTAATGAGAGTATTATTATTACTGAAACCTTAGATGCTAATGATGCGTATACCTACACCTTTAAATCAGATGGTACTCAGGACATATCTGCCACCATTGCCTGGACAGATCCCGCAGCTAATCCATTACCAGGAGGAAACGAAGATGTAGCTACGCCAAGTCTTGTAAATGATCTTGATTTACGAATTTCTCAAGATGGAGGAGTTACTTTTTTGCCATGGGTTTTAGATGCTGCTTCGCCAACTGCTGGCGCAACAACTGGAGATAATGTAGTGGATAATGTAGAAAAGATAGAAATTAATGCTCCTGAGGCTGGAGATTATATTGTTCGTGTATCTCACAAAGGGCAATTGCTTGTTAATGATAGTCAAGTATTTTCTTTGGTTATAGAAGGTATCTCAAATGAAGGTTTTATGGTTTCTACCACCAACGCAAATGTGTTAACATGTCCAGAGCTTCAAACGGCTACATTTAACATAGACATTACTTTTGATGAAGGCTTTGATGATACCGTTGTATTAACTTTTGATGCGGCGCCAGAAGGCACTACGGCATCTATTGCTCCTAGTTCTGTTACTGAAACTGCCACGGCTGTTTTAACCATAGAAGGTATTGACGGTTTGGCATTTGGATCTTATCCTATAGTAATTACAGCAACAGGGACTAGCCAAACAACAAACACCTATGTTGCTTTAGAAATAACAGATGATATTCAAGTTGGATTAGTTGAGCTGGATTCTCCATCAAATAATTCTCAAAACAGACCTATTGACGGCTTAGAATTAGAGTGGGAACAGGCAAGCAATGCAACCTTGGGGTATGAGTATGAAGTAGCCTTAGAGGATACTTTTGATACTGTTGTTATCTCAGGTACAACCTTAGAGTTGACTACTATATTAAATGGTTTGTCTTATGAGACCGAATATTTTTGGAGAGTAAGTGGTGTTAATGAATGTTCTTCTGGAACCTATGACGGGTTTAGAAGATTTGTTACCGAGGCAGAGTTGGCTATCGATGATAACCAGATTCAATCACTCATGGTGTATCCAAATCCTGCAAATGCACAAGTTACTATAGAATCACCAGTGAGTACATTAGAGCGTATTTCTGTATATTCTATAACAGGAGTACTATTACTAGAAAAAGAGGTTTCAGCAAACCAGGTAACCATTGATGTATCAGGTTTTGCAACAGGAACCTATTTTGTAAAGGCAACAACAAAAAATGCGAGCAGTGTAATACAGGTTTTAAAGAACTAAATCGTATCCTATTATATAAAAAAAGTCCCGAGCTATATATAGCTCGGGACTTTTTTGAACAATGTGTTTTACAAAAATAAATTGATAGCTAAAACAGCCTTACTTTATTACTAATTTTTGTGTTGTTCTTACTTCTTCTGGGGTTTCTATTGTTAGGATATAGATGCCAGATGCAAGGGTAGAAACATCCATACTTTGGTTTGCTTTAATAGAATGAACCTCTTTAATTTTCTTACCAGAGATACTATAGATACTAATAGATATGTTTGTTTGGCTATCACTTGAACTAATAGCTATAGACTCTATTGCTGGGTTAGGATAAATAGTAAACCCTTGCTCGTTGTTGTTTCCAATACCAAGGTTTCCCCAACGGTCTTCTGCGGGCGCTCCTCCCCAAATAATAGTCGCAAGATATGGATTGTCTATAAACGGGTTTCTATTTCCATAGGCCGTCTCTAAATAGTTATTTCTTTGGTCTTCGAAGGTAGGATCTACCGGGTCATCAACATTCCATTGCAGGTATACTTGTAGCATATTATTGCCACTTTGCAGAGGCCCTGATCCATTTAATGAAGGCAGGCATCTTTCTCCATAACGGGTATACATATACATCATCATTCTAGCTACATCTCCTTTCCACTCGTCACCAGGATACCAATTTCCACCCACAGATGCAGCTGTTCCAGAACCTGAAGCAAACTTCTTGTTACCTCGGTTTCCATTCATTTGCACATCACTAGATCTTAGGTTGTGAGGATCTGCAACAATACCCGTAAAAATATTACTAGTTCCACCCATTTCTGGGTCTGCGTTGCTACGAGCAAAGACATGTTCTCTATTAAAATTACATGAATTACCTCCAAATTCTTGTTTATTTCTAGTACGGTCGGTCACACAACTTGAGTTGTTATATCCATACACTAATAACACGTTTTGACTGTTGTTTGGATCTTCATCTGTTTCTAACATTGTATCACGAACATCACCATATGTAAATGTTGTGTTGTCAATATCAATCTTATCTTGAAGTTCATTGTATAATGCTTCTCCTGTAAGGGTAAGATTTACATTGTTATAATACGGTTGTTGTGCAAATAATATGCTTGTAATGCTTAAGCAAAAAAGTAGTTGTAATGTTCTCATTTATATATTTTTTTTAAGTAATGCCATATAAAATCCATCAAATCCAGAACTTGAAGGAAGAATTTTTTCGTCTTTTACAAATGTAAAGTTTTCTCCAGCATTACGCTTTAGAAATGCTTTTACTTGTTTTTCATTCTCACTTGGTAATATAGAACAAGTAGCGTACACTAGATCTCCTCCTGGTTTTACCATTCTAGAATAGGAGTCTAAAATTTCACTTTGAGTTACTTTAATTTCCTCTAAAAAATCAGGATTCATTTTCCATTTAGCATCTGGGTTTCTTCTTAATACACCTAGTCCAGTACAAGGAGAGTCTATAAGTACTTTATCTGCTTTTTCTAAAAGTTTTTTAATAACCTTGGTAGAATCTATAGTTCTAGTTTCTATGTTATGAATACCATTACGACGAGCACGTCTTTTTAGCTCATTTAATTTATTTTCATAAATATCCATGGAGACCACCTGCCCTTTGTTTTCCATCAGTGAGGCAATATGCAAGCTTTTACCTCCAGCACCAGCACATGCATCTATAATGCGCATACCAGGCTTTGGATCTAGAAGCGCTGCTACTTTTTGCGAAGATGCATCTTGTACTTCAAACCAACCCTTTTTAAAGGCATCTGTGATAAACACATTTGCACGCTCTCTTAAGACCAGCGCGTGAGGGTATCCTTTAATTGTTTTTGTGAGTATATCATCTTCTTTTAAGGCTAGTTGCAGATCCTCAAGTGTTGCTTTTAATGGGTTTACTCTTAAAACCACTTCAGCTTGCTTGTTTAATGCCGCCAACTCTTTGTCCCATTTTTTACCTAATTCTTTTACACCCAACTCATCCAACCAATCTGGAATAGACTCCCTGATTTTTCTTGTTTTTGATAATTCATCAAAACGACCTTTAATACGCCTTGTTGGGGTTTCTTCAAACTGGGTCCAGTCTTTAGGTATGGCTATGCCTTTTAGGGTACACCAAACAGCAAACATTCTATACAAATTACCGCGAGAAAAAGGAGCTTGCACCTCTGCAATCTCTTCATAAAGGCGTTTCCACCTCACTATGTCATAGGTGGTTTCTGCAATAAAACTGCGGTCTCTTGAGCCCCAGCGTTTGTCTTTTTTGAGGGTGGCTCTTAATACTTTATCGGCTTGTTTTTGCTCATTAAAAATAAGGTCTAATGAATCAATAGTAGCAAAAACAAGTGTTCTGTGTAATCTCATAGGTAAATAATAAACAGCATTTTGTATGCTTGAATGCGTGTGCAAAGGTATCTTATTTTCAACGATTTGTTTTGGTTACTTTTACTAAAAATAATAAGACAATGAAACATCTTTTAAGTATCATAATAGCCCTTGTATTATGTGGTTCTTGTTCAAGGAAAAAAAAAGTGTCTTTTACACGTGTTAGTATTTCAGAAATATTTACAGATAGCTTGAGCATACGTGCTATTGTTGCCCAAGATACCTCACGTGTATGGTTTGCGGCCAATAAAGGTGTTGTTGGGCTTGTTGATGGAAATACCCCTAAACTTGCAACGGTAACCTATGATAACAAGCTGCTCCATTTTAGAGCTATAGCCAAGACACAAGATGCTGTTTTTGTTTTAAGCATTGATACTCCTGCGGTTTTATACAAAATTGACGTTAAAGATAACGAGGCTACTACTATGCAAGAAGTATACCTTGAAACCGGTAAGGGCGTTTTTTACGATGCAATTTCTTTCTGGAATAACCAAGAGGGTATTGCAATGGGAGACCCTATAGGTGGTTGTCTTTCTATTATTATAACCAGAGATGGAGGTAATTCTTGGTCTAAATTGTCTTGTGATGTCTTGCCATCTGTAGTGGTTGGTGAAGCTGCATTTGCAGCTAGTAATTCTAATATAGCAATTTATGGAGATCATACATGGATTGTAACAGGAGGACAGAGGGCCCGTGTATTTCACTCTCCAGACAAAGGCAATACTTGGGCCGTGTATGATACTCCTATTTTGCAAGGAGGTGTTATGACAGGTATTTATAGCGTTGATTTTTTTGATGCCAGCACGGGTGTTATTGTTGGCGGAAACTGGGATGATAAAGACTTTAATCAGGGTAATAAAGCCATTACCAAAGATGGCGGAAAAACATGGAGTTTACTCAGTAATGGCGCCGGCCCTGGATATAGATCTTCAGTATCTTTTGTTCCTGGCACAAAAGGGCAGGGCATTGTTGCGGTTGGGTCACCGGGTATTTCTTATAGTAGTGATCAAGGTGTTACCTGGAGTGAATTATCTAAAGAGGGCTTTTATGCTATTTCTTTTGTAAATGATAGCGTTGCTTTTGCCAGTGGAAGCAAGAAAATTTCAAAAATAGTATTTAGGTAATTTATATAAAAACCGATTAAACGCATTTAAATAAGCTAAAATACAAAAAAACCTTTTTTTGTAGGAAAATTCTTTCTATATTTGCTTTAGGTTAATTTTTGAAACTTTTATTATACCTCAAATGTAATATGAGTTCACAAATGGCGAGAATAGCGGGGGCTTTCTCGCCATTTTATGTTTTACTAATATCTATTTTAAGTACGAGTAGGTATGCGATAACAAATCAAAAATTAAAATAAAAACGATAAAGTGTAAGTAAAACACGGTAAAAATCATTTTTTTATAGTCTAGTCTAAATAAAGAGTTATATTTGTACCACACTTATGTTAGTGAAGTTAGGCACGTGCCCCAAATGTGTTTAACATAAATTCGAGAGCAGTCTCCCAACTGCTCTTTTTTTTATGCAATACAGGAGTCTTTATGCTAAGGATTGCATCTCAACAAGGCTATAGTACATTCCTTTTTTTGCTAATAACGCTGCGTGTTTTCCTTGCTCAACAATACGTCCTTTATTAAGTACCACAATAGTATCAGCATTTTGAATGGTAGAGAGCCTGTGGGCAATGACAATAGAAGTTCTATTTTTCATCATGTTCTCTAAGGCGTTTTGAACCAGGCGTTCACTTTCTGTATCTAGGGCAGAGGTGGCCTCATCTAGAATCATAATAGGAGGATTTTTCAGTACCGCCCTTGCAATACTTAGGCGCTGCTTTTGGCCACCACTTAATTTATTACCACTATCACCAATATTAGTATCTATAGTTTTAGGCAATTCTTTAACAAACTCCCAAGCATTTGCAATTTTTAATGCTGCAATAATTTCTTGATCTGTAGCATTTTCTTTTCCTATGCGTAAATTTTCTCTAATGGTGTCATTAAACAAAATAGAGTCTTGGGTTACAAGCCCAAGTAAACCTCTTAATGAGTTTTGAGTCATGTTTTTTATATCTATACCATCAATGGCTATACTCCCAGTATTTACATCATAAAAGCGAGTAACTAGGTTTGCAATGGTACTTTTACCACTACCACTTTGCCCAACTAGTGCAACGGTATGCCCTTTGGGTATTTCTAGACTAAAGTTTTGTAACACATTTTCTTGATCATACTTAAAGCTAATGTTGTCTATACGTATGGTATTTGTAAAACCTTGTTTTACAATTGCATCTGGTTTGTCTGTGATACTAGATTTAGTTTCTAGAATCTCCAACACACGCTCTGCAGCAGCATTACCTCTTTTTACACTATAACTAGCTTTACTTATAGCCTTTGCGGGTGTAAGAATATTGTAAGCAAGCCCCATATACACAATAAATGCCTCTGCTGGTAGTGTTTTATCTACCAGTACCATAGATCCCCCATACCACAAGAGTATAGATATTACTGCAATACCTAAAAACTCACTAGTAGGAGAGGCCAGGTTTTGTCTATTTAATAATGTGTTCGATGATTTAAAAAAGCGCATGGTAGAATCTTCAAATCTTTTTGAGAAAATCTTTTCTGCATTAAATCCTTTGATAATTTTTAAACCCCCTAATGTTTCCTCTAATAGAGATAAAAAATACCCTTGTTCTTTTTGTACCTTATCACTATGGCTTTTTAGTGACTTTCCTATTTTTGAAATTAGAAAACCAGAAACAGGAATAAAAATAAAAACAAATAAGGTGAGCTCAGGGCTTATCGCAAGCATGGCTATAATGGTAAATAAAATCATTAGAGGTTCTCTAACTATTAGCTCCAGTATAGACAAAAAAGAGTGTTGTACCTCTAGTACATCATTGGTAATTCTAGCAATGGTATCTCCTTTTCTTTTTTCAGAATAGTGTGATACGGGAAACGCTACTGTTTTTCGGTACAACTCATTACGTAGGTCTTTTAATACACCATTTCTTAGAAATGTAATAAAATACATCGCCAAATAACCAAATAAATTTTTCAATAAAAAAGTAGCAATAACAAATACGATCATGATGGTAAGTGCACCCATCTCTCCAGAGGTCTCAATACGCTGGGTGATGTAAAAGTTTGAAAACTGCTCAAAATAATCTCCAATTTTTGTAATACCCAGGTAGGTAGGTTTCACCAACACTTTTTCTCCATTTCCGAATAATACCTTTAACATAGGCATTAGAGAAACAAAGGCCAAGGTTCCAAAAAAAGCGTAGAATACGTTAGCAATGATGTTTAACACCGCGTACTTTTTGTAGGGCCTTGCGTAGTCTAGTATTTTTTTGAAGTAATTCATAGGGTTATACTATATTTAAATCAGTACAAATAGCATTTATTTTATCTTCCAATAGTTCTGAAATATTTGACTGTTGTTTGTCTTGAACGCTAATATAAAATTTAATCTTAGGTTCTGTGCCACTTGGCCTAGCTGCTATTTTACTTCCATCTTGGGTGTAATATATAAGTACATTACTCTTAGGAATATCTAATGTAACAGCCGTATTATTTACTACATCAAGCCTTGTGCTGGTGTTATAATCTTCGATGCTCACCACAGGGCTGCCTGCAATTTCTTTTAAAGGGTTTGTGCGCAAGTCTTTCATGATTTGCTCAATTTCTTGGGCACCTTTTTTCCCTTTTTTAACAAGTGAAACAAGATGTTCTTTATAGTACCCTACTTCTCTATAAATTGTGTCTAAATATTCAAATAAGGTGCGGGATTTTGCTTTTTGCTGAGCGGCAACCTCACAGGCTAATAAACTTGCAGTTACAGCATCTTTGTCTCTTACAAAGTCTCCAACCATAAAACCAAAACTCTCTTCTCCACCACCAATAAACTCTAACTCAGGAAAATCTTTTACCATTTTTGCAATCCACTTAAAACCTGTGAGTCCTTCTTTATAGGCTACTTCAAATTTAGCTGCAATTTTTGCTATCATTGGCGTTGAAACAATGGTAGAGGCAATAAATTGATTTCCTGTTATTTTACCAGCCTTTTTCCATTTTTCAAGCAAAAAATAGGTCTTTATGGCCATGGCCTGGTTTCCGTTAATAATTTCCATAGTGCCTTGGCTATTTCTAACTGCAATTCCTAATCTATCACAATCTGGATCTGTACCTATTACAATATCTGCATTGGTTTGCTCTGCAATTTCGATAGCCATTTTTAGCGCTTCTGGCTCTTCTGGATTTGGTGAGATTACCGTTGGGAAATCTCCATCAGGGGTTGCCTGTTGCGCTACTAAATGTACATTGGTATAGCCTGCTGCTTCCAAAACTCGTGGTATCATGGTAATAGAGGTACCGTGCAGTGCTGTAAAAACAATCTTTAGGTCTTTTTTGGCTGTATCAGAGGTGTTGTAACTTCCATTTTTAACAGCGGCCTGAGCAAAGGCATCATCTACCTCTTGGTCTATTTCTGTTATTAGGTCTTCCTTGGCATTAAAGAGGACATCACTATAGGCCAATGCGTTTATTTCTTTAATAATGGCGGTGTCTTGAGGGGGTACTAGCTGGCCTCCGTCTTGCCAGTATACTTTATACCCATTATATTCTGGAGGATTGTGTGAGGCAGTGAGTACAATACCACAATGACAGTCTAAATATTTTACAGCAAAAGACAATTCTGGAGTAGGGCGCAAATCACTAAATAAAAACACCTCTATACTATTGGCAGAGAATACGTCTGCAACAACCTTTGCAAGTTCTTTAGAGTTGTGTCTGCAATCAAAAGCAATAGCAACTTTTAAAACCTCTGATGGAAAACACTTTTTAAGATAATTACTTATTCCTTGTGTGTTTTTACCAAGGGTGTATTTGTTTATTCTATTATCACCAATACCCATGATACCGCGCATACCTCCTGTGCCAAAAGCAAGATTTTTGTAAAACGCGTCATCTAACCCTTGTTTGTCATTGGCTATAAGTTGCTTTATTTGCTCTTGTGTATGGGTATCAAAAGTAGGAGTAAGCCAAACATTTACGCGCTCTAATAAGATAGGGTCTATGGTATTCATTAAGGGTTGTTTATATGCAAAAATAGCTAATTTTACTACAGTACTGAAGTGAGATTTTTACAAATTTTATAGATAGGAAGTTTAGAGTTTGTGTAAGACGTATCTACTTATAACGTGTTTTTAATAGAATAGTTGCTGTTTTCTTTCTTGGAGCGTAAGAGTAGCTCTCCTAAAAAACCAGCAAGAAAAAGCTGAGACCCTATAATCATTGCTGTTAAGGCAATATAAAATTGGGGTCTCTGGGTGATAAGAGTGCCCGTTGGGTTGATAAACAACTTATCAACTCCTAGGTAAAAAGCAAATAAAAACCCAATGGTTAGCATAAAAGCACCCAAAGCACCAAATAAGTGCATAGGCCTTCTGCCAAATCTAGAAAAGAACCAAAGGGTAAGTAGGTCTAAAAACCCATGAGTGAAACGGTCTACACCAAATTTTGTGCTACCATATTTACGAGCTTGGTGTTGTACAACTTTTTCTCCAATCTTGGTAAAACCAGCATTACTGGCCAAAACAGGAATGTATCGATGCATTTCTCCGGTAACCTCTATGTTTTTAATTACATTTTTGTGGTAGGCTTTAAGCCCGCAATTAAAATCATTTAATTGAACACCAGAGGTCTTTCTTGCGGCCCAGTTAAATATTTTGGATGGAAAGTTTTTAAATATCTTAGAGTCATACCGCACTTTTTTCCAACCAGAAACCAAATCATAGCCTTGATTACAAATCATGTTATAAAGCTCAGGTATTTCTTCTGGATTGTCCTGCAAATCTGCATCCATGGTGATAACCACATCGCCTTGAGCCATTGCAAAACCTGCATGTAAGGCTTGAGATTTACCAAAGTTTCTTAAAAACTGTATGGCTTTTATTTGGGAATGCTGTTTGTGTAGAGAGTCAATAATAGACCAAGATGTGTCTGTAGAGCCGTCATCTATAAAGATTACCTCATAGCTAAAGCTGTTGGCTTGCATCACTTTTGCAATCCAGAGGTATAGTTCTTTAATAGATTCCTCTTCATTTAAAAGAGGTATGACTACAGATATATTCATAGTTATGGTCTATCTTTTTTTATTATAGCACCCGTAATGAGGGAAATAATAAAACCAAAAAATAACGTTCCAATAAGGGAAAAAGTTGATAATATAAAGGGTGAAGTTATAAACTTAGACATTTTCTCTATCATTTCCTTTGTGTCTTTATCCATGTTTGGCTGGCTTTTAGTGGCTTCTGTCATGGAATCATTGTAAAGGTTATCTATGAATTCGGGCTGAATATATGAATAATGTATAAATGTATATATAGCACTTATAAAACCTCCAATTACGGCAATAGCAAGCCCAGCTTTCAGTGATTCTTTTATCGAAAGATAGTTGCCGTTCTCTTTTTTAAAGTTTATCACTCCATAGACGACTATAGTTATTGTTAGAATGACACCAATTGTATTGAGATAAACGTTTTTTTCTAATTGCCAAACATACATTATTACAGTACTAATAATAGATACAAGTGCTAATAAGGGCCCATATAGATAAGCAATTTTTTTAACTGGGGCAGTTTGAATTTCCATGTTTTGAGGTTTTTTTTAGCTGCAGCAGATGGCAGTTGGTTCGTAAACAAATGTAGTAAAATGTTACAAAACAATCTGCTCATCAAACACGTATACTGTTTTTAAATTTTTTAATCTTTTTTTTCAGCTAACATTTCAAAAAAAATCACGCTATTTGCATAGCGTGATTTATTGTACAAACGTGTACCTGTATTAAGAACGCCCATAGAGCTTCTCATAAAGGTCTTTGTACATTTCCTTGATTACTTTACGTTTTGATTTCATGGTAGGGGTAAGGTGTCCTGCCTCAATGCTCCACACATCTGGAGTAAGTTGGAAGGTTTTTACTTTTTCCCAATTTCCAAAACCTTCGTTATGAAGGTCAATTTCCTGTTGTATACGGCTAATTAGTTTCTCGTCCTTACAAGCTACTGCAGTGTCTTGAGAAATATCATTTCCTTTTATAGAACTCCACTGCTTTATCCACTCCCAGTTTGGTTGTATAAGCGCAGCTGGCATTTTCTCTCCATCACCCACCACAAGAATTTGCTCAATAAATGAAGACTGCTTCATAGCATTTTCTATTAATTGAGGCGCTACATATTTACCACCACTGGTTTTAAACATAGATTTCTTACGGTCTGTAATTTTTAAGAAACCATCATTATCTATTTCTCCAATATCTCCAGTATGGAAGTATCCATTTTTAAGTACCTCTGCAGTTTGCTCTGGATCTTTGTAATATCCTTGCATTACTTGAGGCCCTTTTATCAATATTTCTCCATCTTCAGCAATTTTAACTTCTGTGTCTGGTAATGCTTTACCAACACTTCCAATTCTAAAACCACCATCACGCATATCATTAACTGTTACCACAGGAGAGGTCTCTGTAAGACCATAGCCTTCCATTACTGGGCATCCTGCCGCATTAAATACTCTTGCAAGTCTAGGTTGTAATGCTGCAGAACCAGAAGCAATAGCTTTTAAATTTCCACCAAGGGCTTCTTGCCACTTACTGAAAATTAATTTGCGTGCTACTTTTAGCTTTGTTTCATACACCCAACCATTTTGTCCATAAGGTTCCCATTGTAGACCAAGATCAACGGCCCAAAAGAATAATTTCTTTTTAACTCCCGTTAAATCTGCACCTTTGGCAATAATTTTATCGTATACTTTTTCAAGTAAACGAGGTACAGCCGTCATTACCTCTGGATGGATTTCTTTAAGGTTATCACTAATGGTTTCTAAACTTTCAGCAAAATGAATGCTTACACCACAATATTGGTACATGTACAATAGCATGCGCTCATATATATGACATACAGGTAAAAAACTCAGCGCCTTGGATTTACCCATTTCTATGGGTAATCTCCCTTTACTGTGCTTTGCATTACATGCAATGTTTTTGTGGCTTAGCATTACTCCTTTTGGCCTTCCGGTAGTTCCTGAGGTGTAAATAAGTGTTGCTAAATCATCTTCATGAACTCCGTCCATGCGATTTTGTACTTCTTGTTGCAAATCTTGATTGTCATTACCAAGGGTGATCACTTCTTGCCAAGAATCACAGCCGTCTATATCTTCAAAGCTATAGACTCCCAAAAGTGAAGGAACATTTGCTTTTATTTTATTTATTTTATCTAGTATCTCTTTACAAGAAACAAATACATATTTAGATTCTGAGTGGTTAAGAACATACT
>Ga0302126_10000807_pt1 | contig 19525 bp, 17 predicted proteins | sample CB4_20m_MG_FD_203108 | JGI IMG/M metagenome (GOLD analysis project Ga0302126, IMG submission 203108) | Marine microbial communities from Western Arctic Ocean, Canada - CB4_20m | ecosystem: Environmental > Aquatic > Marine > Oceanic | place: Canada: Western Arctic Ocean | collected 2017-09-24 | reverse complement strand
ACCATCCAGCCCATTTAAGCAGCCAGCTTCAATTAAGTGTCTTGTGATGTTTTTTCCTATTCTGCCAAATCCATTTATTGCAATTTTCATTTTGTCTATTTTTATAAATGTAAATAGTTTACATTTATTGTGTTATATTAACTATATTGTATAATACTTTCATTAAATAATAAATAATAAGTTATAATATTTAATGTAAACAAAAAAACGATAGTGTTATCTTCATCTAGTCGATTAGATAGAATTAACTTAAAATATATTTATAAATGAATAATTCTTTAATTGTGAACGAGGGTATAACGCTAATGCTTACAGGCATGTTTACTGTGTTTATGTTTCTAGGTTTATTGATAATACTTATCTATATTTCATCTATTTTATTTAAAGAAACACTAGGCCAAACTAGGCAAGATGATAAAGAATACAAGGTATTAATATCAAATGATCATAAAAAAATAATAAATCATATAAATAAGAGAATTTCATAATGGATACAAAAAAAATTGGGATAACTGAGGTTGTTCTTAGAGATGGACATCAATCCCTTCTTGCAACACGTCTAAGGTATGAGGATATGGAGGCTGCTCTAAAAGACATTGACTCAGCTGGTTTCTGGTCTGTTGAATCTTGGGGTGGTGCAATATTTGATTCGTGTATTAGGTATCTAGGTGAGGACCCATGGGAGAGAATCAGAAAAATTAAACAGCAGATGCCGTTAACACCTCAGCAAATGCTACTAAGAGGACAGAACCTCTTGGGTTATAAACACTATGCCGATGATGTTGTAATTAAATTTATCGAAAAAGCTAAAACAAATGGGGTTGATGTATTTAGAATTTTTGATGCCTTAAATGATCCAAGGAATATGGAAACAGCCATAAAAGCAACTATAGATTTTGAAGGCCACGCACAAGGAACAATTTCATACACAACAAGCCCTGCCCATAATCTAGATACATGGGTTGACTTATCCTTAAGACTTCAAGATTTTGGATGTCACTCATTAGCAATTAAAGACATGGCTGGCTTACTTGATCCCTATGTGGGTTTTGAACTAGTCTCAAGACTTAAGGAAAAAATTGAGATTCCTATTCATCTTCACAGCCATGCAACTACAGGAATGTCAACAACAACGGCTATTAAGTGCATTGAAGCAGGCCTTGATAATGTAGATACATCAATATCTTCAATGAGCATGACCTATGGTCACTCCCCAACCGAAACGCTTATTGGTATTCTTAATAATACGAAATATGACACAAATATTGATTTAGAGAAACTTGTGCCTATTGCAACTCATTTTAGAAAGATAAGGAAAAAATATTCTGAGTTCGAAGGGTCACTTAGAGGGGTTGATGCAAGAATAATAAGTTCACAGGTTCCAGGCGGCATGCTTACAAACCTTGAGAATCAACTTAAAGAGCAAAATGCAATTGATAGATTTGATGAGGTTATAGATGAAATACCAAAGGTCAGGTCTGATCTAGGCTTCATACCTCTTGTAACTCCCACCTCACAAATAGTCGGAACTCAGGCGGTAATAAATATACTTGGTAATGAGAGGTACAAAACAATAACAAAGGAAACTGCCTCCTTGCTAAAGGGCGAGTATGGCTCTACCCCATCACCAGTCAATAATATCCTTCAGGAAAAGGCTTTAAATGGTGAATTACCTATAACCTGCAGACCCGCTGACTTGCTAAGTAATGATGAATTTATTAAGACAAAACAAAATTTTATTTCCTTGATAAAAGAAAAAAATATAGCAATAGAAGCAAACGAAGAAAATATCCTAACCTATGCATTATTTCCAGAAGTGGGAGTTCAATTCTTTGAAAATAAAGACAACCCAGAATTCTTTGAAAGTGCACCTCTTGAATTTACCCAGGACAAAGATAATTTCTATAAAGTATTAATTAATGAGTCGGAGTATCTAGTTAAATATTCCAAGACAGGAGAGCCTGAGATCTTTAATGAAAATGATTTAATAAAGAAAGATACAAGCAATACCACTCTTACTAATGATAGTGGGATTGTAATAAAGGCTCCATTAAGTGGGAATATTTTTAAAATAATTAAAAAAGAAAATGAAAATCTAGTCCTCGATGATACAGTTATAGTTCTGGAGGCTATGAAAATGGAAACTACCATTAAAACTCCAGTACCAGGAAAGGTTCTAAAAATATTCGTTAAGAATGGGGATAAAGTTTCGGCAGGCGACCCTTTATTTGAGGTGGCAGAGTAATGAGTTTTACTGAATTTCTTGGCAGTCTGGGTATATTTAGCTTAACAGGGGGTCAGACGATCATGATTATGGTTGGCTTACTTCTCCTCTACCTCGCAATCAACAAAAAATTTGAGCCATTGCTTCTATTGCCTATAGGGTTTGGGGCGCTCTTAACTAATATACCTGAGATAGGCCTTTCACTTAGCCCAATTGAGAAACTAATATATGCAAACAATCTTGAACACATTAATAATATTCTTTTAGATTACTTTGAAGTAGGTCAAAGCATTAACACGGCAATTAAAAATGCTTCATTTTCAGAACTTATTTCAATAAATAATTCAGCCCAGGGTATGGGTTACAAGCCAGGTATTCTTTATACATTTTATGAGGTGGCAATAGGATCAGGGATTGCACCTCTCTTAATCTTTATGGGTGTTGGGGCCATGACAGACTTTGGCCCCCTTCTATCAAATCCCAAAACGTTAATCCTGGGAGCGGCAGCGCAATTTGGTATTTTTGTTACTGTTATGGGAGCCCTTCTTTTAAATCACTACGGCCTTATAGACTTTACATTAAAGCAGGCTGCGGCAATTGGAATAATAGGAGGGGCCGATGGGCCTACTGCTATTTATGTTTCATCGATACTTGCACCTGAATTACTTGGAGCCATAGCAGTTGCTGCATATTCATATATGGCTCTGGTACCTCTTATCCAACCACCCATAATGAGAGCCCTCACTACAAAAAAAGAAAGAGAAATTACCATGACTCAATTAAGGCATGTTACCCAAAGAGAAAAGATAGTCTTCCCTATAGTTCTTTTACTTTTAGTAGGCTTGCTACTTCCAAGTGCGGCGCCCTTATTAGGAATGCTGTGTTTGGGGAATTTGATGAAGGAGTCTATGGTTGTTGACAGACTTAGTGACGTTGCCCAAAACTCTCTTATTAATATTGTTACAATTATTTTAGGTCTGTCCGTTGGCTCTAAGCTTGCGGCAGATAAATTTCTAACCCCAGAGACATTAGGAATACTTCTCCTAGGGATGATAGCTTTTGCCATAGGAACAGCATCGGGAATATTGGTTGCCAAACTTATTAACCTTTTCAGTACAAAAAAAATAAACCCCTTGATTGGTGCCGCTGGTGTATCAGCAGTTCCAATGGCAGCAAGGGTGGTAAACAAGGTTGGCCTTGAGGCAAATTCTCAAAACCATCTCTTGATGCATGCCATGGGTCCTAATATTGCTGGGGTGATTGGATCGGCAATTGCAGCCGGAGTAATGATTAAACTCCTTGGCTAAATTTTAGACGAAAAAAAACAGAGCAAGCTCTGTTTCTTAATTCGAGTTCCTTAGAGGTCTAAAGTGAGATTTTCTCTAGCTCCTTGAATTCTTTCTCTGGAATTCTTGGTGGGTCTATAAGCTCTTTTTTATCGCCGACTCTTATAAACGCTTTCTCTCTATGGGCTCTTCCAGCTTTTTTCTCTCTAATTCTCGTCTGCAATTGGTCTTTAGTCGGAATTAGCTGGTCCATTAATCTTATATAAAATAAAAATTTATGTCAACACTTAATTGTAAATAATATTTATTAATTACATCAAGAGTATATATAAAGAAATATATGTTTAAAATATCTATATTATGAATACATTTTTACCAAAGAAAGATCCTTTAAAAACATACACAACAGATACTCGATCATTAAAGCTAATTGCCGATATTGCCGCTCATCTCCCTAAGCTACTCTTAACTGGTCAAGTTCAAAAAACTATAAAAGACCTTAATATTAATGCCCTTTCAGTTAACTCAATAATTAAGGATGGAGATATTAGAGAAGTTAAGCTGGCTATGGCTCATCTTAGTTTTATATCTCATGCTTATATATGGGGAGGCAAGAATCCTGAAAAAATTCTTCCTGAAGTCATTGCAAAACCTTGGGTAAAGCTAGCCAATAAATTAGAACGCCCTCCTATATTGAGTTATGGAAGTTATTGTCTAGATAACTGGTATAGAGTAGATTCTAAAGAAGATATCTCACTTCAGAATGTTGGTCTTATTACAAATTTCTTAGGCGGAGTTGATGAGGATTGGTTTGTTACTATTCATGTGTGCATTGAAAATGCCGCCAGTAAAGCTGTAAATGCAGCAACAATGCTTTCTTATTTAAATGAAGATAATTCTATTAATGACTATCTGGCTAATTTGAAAGACATAGTCGCTTCTTTAAAAGAGGTAAATAACATATTTTCTAGAATGCCTGAAAAATGTGATCCCTATATTTATTATCACAGAGTCAGACCATTTATCTTCGGGACCAAGGATAATCCAGATCTTAAAAAAGGTCTTATCTATGAAGGTCAGTTTAATAATAAACCACAGTTCTTTAGAGGGGAGACTGGTGCTCAAAGTAGTATTATGCCTTTCCTAGATGGAGCTTTAGGCATTTATCATACCAAAGATCATCTAAGGCATTATCTGAATGAGATGAGAGACTACATGCCTCCTGAGCATCGAAAAATGATTGAGGATGTTGAGAGCAGGTCAAATGCAAAAACATATATTCAACAGTCCAAAAGACTAGTGAATGAATATAATAAATGCCTGGAAGAGATTAGGAGATTTAGAGCTCTGCATCTTGAATTTGCAGCAACCTATATCCATCAGCAATCACAAATAAAAAATCCATTTGGCAGAGGTGGCTCTACTATTACGGGAACCGGTGGAACTCCATTTATGAAGTATCTAAAGAAACATAGGGACGAAACTCAAAAACAAAAAATTTAAAGGCTATTAAACTCCCTCAACTATACTGAATAGTCTTTCAGATGAATTTTTTGTATGCTCTAAAGCCTTTTGATAGTCGTTTGAATGATAGCAAGAGGTTGCTTCCTCGAAACTATTAAACTCTACTATTACTGTTCTTTGATATCCAGATCCCTCAACTTCTTCTTGTGGTCCGCCTCTAGATAAAAAAACTCCATTAAAAGAAGCAACAATTGGTCCAGCTAGCTCTCTATAGATGCCGTATTCCTCAGAATCGCTTATGCTTGCTCTTACAACCCAATACGCCTTCATTTAATCTTATGCTTTAGTCTTGTTGCGTGAAGGACTGGCTCCGTATAGCCGCTAGGCTGAACTCTTCCTTGAATAGCCAGGTCACAAGCTGCTTTGAAAGCAAGCCCATCATATAGAGGACCCATTGGGGTATAGGTTTGATCTGAAGCATTTTGGCCGTCAACAACCAAAGCCATCTTCTTCATAGATTGGACTACTTGGTCTTCTGAGCAAAGCCCATGATGCATCCAGTTAGCAACATGCTGACTTGATATTCTACACGTAGCTCTGTCTTCCATAAGACCAACATTATTTATATCTGGAACTTTAGAACACCCCACCCCTTGGTCCACCCAACGAACTACATATCCTAAAATACCTTGGCAGTTGTTATCTATCTCTGCTTGAACTTGCTCATCTGTTATCTCACTTGGATTCTTATGAACAGGTATGTCTAATATTGAATCTAAACTAGCTTTTTCTCTTTGGGCTATTAATTCTTGCTCATCGCTAACAAGTATTTGATGATAATGAATTGCATGAAGAGAGGCCGCTGTTGGTGATGGCACCCATGCGCAGTTGGCTCCAGCTTTAGGATGCATAGTTTTAGTATTATACATTCCAAGCATTTCATCAGGCATTGGCCACATACCCTTACCTATTTGAGCATTTCCCTTAAAGCCTGTCTCCAAACCAATATCAACATTCCAGTTCTCATAAGATGCAATCCATTGATGTTGTTTCATATCAACTTTTGAAATCATTGGTCCAGCTTCCATGCTTGTATGAATTTCATCACCCGTTCTGTCCAAGAAACCAGTATTAATAAAAATAACTCTTTCCTTAGCAACTTCAATACATTCTTTTAAGTTAACAGTTGTTCTTCTCTCTTCGTCCATTATTCCAACCTTTGCAGATAAGTGAGGGATGTTTAGAACTTTCTCAACTGCTGCAAATAAGTCACATGTAAATTGAACTTCCTCAGGGCCATGCATTTTTGGCTTTACAATATATATGCTTCCTGTTTTAGAATTTTTGTATAGACCTTTATTCTCAAGGTCATGTTTTGCTATACATATAGTGAACATAGCATCCATGATTCCTTCAGGTACTTCGGCTCCGCTCGAGTCTAATATTCCTGGGTTTGTCATTAGATGGCCAACGTTCCTTACCAGCATCAAGCTTCTTCCTGGCAATGTTATATCCGAACCATCTTTAGCTTTATATGGCCTATCTGGATTTAGCTCTCTGGTCATTTGTGAACCGTTCTTATTAAAGGATTCTTGTAAATTTCCCTTCATAAGACCAAGCCAATTTCTATAAACAATTGTTTTATCTTCCCCATCAACTGCTGCAACTGAATCTTCGGCATCTTGAATGGTTGTAATTGCAGATTCCATGAGAATATCTTTGATACCAGCAATATCAGTACTGCCAACCGGATGGGTATTGTCTATCTGAATTTCAAAATGAAGATTATTATTTGTAAATAGAAGGCCGTAAGCTCCCTCTCCATTATCAATGTAGCCTAAATACTGGCTTGGATTCTTTAAACCAACTTTATCTCCCTCAAGCAATGTCGCAGACAGCTCTCCATCAATAAACTCAAATGCTGAAATATTTGCAAAGCTTCCATGCTCTAAAGGAATAGTCTCATCAAGAAAGTTTTTTGCAAAAGCAATAACCTTATCTCCTCTAATAGGGTTATAACCTCCCTCTCTTTTAGCTCCATCTTCATCGCCAATGACGTCAGTTCCATATAAGGCATCGTACAAACTTCCCCATCTTGCATTAGCAGCATTTAAAGCAAACCTAGCATTCATTACAGGCACTACTAGCTGAGGTCCTGCTATCGTTTTTATTTCAGGGTCTACATTTGATGTGGTTATAGTAAAATCTTCACTTCTTGGGACTATGTAACCTATCTCTTCAAGAAAAGACTTGTACTCCATATGATTATGCTCGGAACCTCTTCTTTCGATATGCCATGCATCTATCGATGATTGGATATCTTCTCTTTTTTCTAAGAGTTCTTTGTTTCTAGGGCTAAATTCATCGACTATTTTTTCAAAGGATGACCAGAAATGATCTGCAGATATATCAAGATCAACAAGAACCTCATTTTCGAGGAAATCCTTAAGATCTTTTGAAACTTGAAGTGTGCATGTTGAAGACATCTGCTCCTCAGGTTGAGAAGAGGAATTTTCTGATTTAAATAGTGAGACTAGTTTGTTGATTATATTCATCAGAAAATTATATCAACTTAAATCAATTAACCACACAAAGAATATATAAATTATTTATATTTTACTAATTTCTTTATCTGGATCGTAAGTCCATATTTTTTTTATTCTTGAAGAAATAATGGGAGTATATTTCATAAACATATTGCGACTATAGACTAGCAATGGATTTGAAAGATGATTCAACAATCCCTGTCTTTCAGATTCATTTTTAATCTTTATAACTCTTTTAAGTCTTATTTTTTGATATGAGTATTGAATTTTTTTAAAGTTATTTCTAAATTTTGAAGCAAGCTTTCCAAATACGTAGGCATCTTCTAACGCCAAGCATCCACCTTGTCCAATAAAAGGCACTATGGGATGAGCCGCATCACCAAGAAAAGTTATATTCTTTGAGTAAAGGTCAGTAATATTTGATCTTGTGTATACGCCCCATCTATATAACTCATCACCTTCTTTGAAAATAGAATTAATTATTTTAGACTCCTGAGGGAGGTCTTCTTTAAGTTCTTCGAGTGAGCCTTTTGCTTTCCAAGATTCTGCATATGCTTTACTTGTTTTAATTGCAGCAACAAAACTAGTTCTGCTTTTATCTACAGGATAAGTGACTATATGGTAGTTTGGTCCTAGGCGTGTCTCTATATTTTCCTGGCTTCGATGAATAATAGCTCTCCACACTGAATATCCGCTATATGACGGATCTTTAGAGCCTGGCATTTGTTTAGCTCTAACTGAAGATTTAATGCCGTCACAAGCGACTACATGCTGAACATTAAAAGAAGAATTATTAGAGAAAAAAATATTAATATTTTCACAATCAATATCTATTAACTCATGATCAAATAATATATCGCCATCTAATTGCAAATACTTTTCCAGCAGAGATTTATAAAGTATTTTTCTTGAAGTTGTTATTACGTTTGAAGGGATTGATGTAATTTTAACTTCATTTGAAAAAAATAATGCTTTTTTTGGGTTTCCTGATAGCTTGGAAATAACCTCATCAACTTCTAGGTAACTTAATACATCTCTTCCGTTTGGAGAAATAGAAATTCCAGCACCATAATTGCTAACAACAGATGATCTTTCAAAAATAATAACAGGAATGTTAGCTTTTTTTAGCATACAGCCCAAAGCGAGGCCTGAAATTCCAGCTCCTATAATTGCAATATGGTTAGAGTAATCTTTCATTTAATTATTATGCATACTAATTAGATAAGCACAAAAAAGGGGAGCAGAAGCTCCCCTTTTGTTTATCCAAAAAAACTAATTATCTCATTGATAATCCAACATACTCTCTTGGATTAGAACATGAAAATCCTGAAAGATTTTTATCAGCTTCCGATCCAGCTATCTCATCCCAATAAAGCTTTCCATTAACTCCCATTGCAGATATTGAAGATGTATAAAGAAGTCTTATAAAATCTGCATCACCATCATATCCAGCATTAGGAACAATTAATTTTCTTCCAACAGTATCTCCAACTGATTTAGCATAGATTGCAAAATCTTTATATGAGTCATATGCATCTCTCATAGTAACGCCTTCTTCAAGTTTACAATCTGAATAGACGGCTAGCATTGTAGCTCCTGCTTCGACAGAAGTTGGTGAAGATACTACCATTTGTGACGTGCTTGTGACTGTATGGTTGGTTACAGGTAATTTTTTAAGAAGCTCTTGACCGCCTTTTACCCAAGCCTCTAGACCAGCATATTGCTCAATTTGATCTGGCCAGTTATTAGCCCATATAACGTCAAGGCTTGTTAGATCACTATGATATATTGGAGTAAGAAGTGCTACTGTCATATTGTCATATGTAGAACCCTGACTCTCAGCCCATTCTGCAAATTTACCATACCATTCTTGAAGATCTTCAAGATCCTTTCCTTTATTAAAATGGCCAATATAGTACTCAGCTTGGTTCATCTCTGGCTCATACTTATATTCTTTTTCCTCTTGAGCAATCACACTAAAACTAAGCAACATTGCTAAACTTAAAAAAATTCTCATAACCCTCTCCCTTATAATTATTATTAAAGCCTTAATCTTATTTGAAATAATTACTTAGGGCAAATAAGTCTCTTTAAAAGACTTAAAGTTAGTCTATCTTCCCATAGATATCAAATTGTGAGACAAAGTTCCAAACCTCTTCTGTTGCACTAATTCCATAATTATTTTTATATGGCCATGTATGAGCCATATTGCTTATTTTATAAAGCTCAACATTTACATTATTTAGGCAATTGTTATATTTTTTATAATCAATAGAAAAATCAGGATAGTCTATAACACTAAGGGCTGGTGTAGGATCGCAGGAATTATATGTAGACCAATAATTGAGAACGTTATCTATTGGCTCCATGTTAAGAGTTGAGTCACCATCAAATTTAACAGTTGGATCCAATGTTCCATGAATTTGAAGAACTGGTGTGGGGTGAGATGGACTGCAATTTTCTAAAGTTTCCTTGCTCATAGAGCCGGTTACTGAAACAATTGCTGCAATCTTTGAGCTAAGGTTGCAAGCCAAATGATAGCTCATAAATCCACCATTAGACATTCCAGAGGAATATATTCTATTCTGATCTATAGACTCTTTCTTACTGATAAGGCCTATAACTTCATCTATAAAATCAACGTCATCTGTCGTACTTCCTAATGTCCAACTGCCAACATTCCAATGATTTCCAGATGTAAAGGTTCCATTATAAAAAGACCCTTGTGGGTATATAACTACAAACTTATTGGTTTCTGCGAGTGGTTCGTAATAAGTATAGTTCTTATGATTCTCAGCGGTACTTCCGTATCCATGAAGGGCAAACAATACAGGCATATTAATTTCATTTGCTCCAGATTCAGGCACATAAATAATATAATACCTCTCCAAGGTTTTATGAGTGAGTGAACACTTTTTAGTGTTGGCACCATAATCGATACAGGATTCAATTATTCCTGAAGAGATTGGTGGATTTGGAGTTGAGTTTGAGGAATCTGAAGATCCACCACCGCCACCACAAGATACTAAAGAAAAGATAAGTAGTGGGAGTATTTTTTTAAAAGAACTCATGAGAATAGTTTAACTTTATATTTGAAAAAAATACTTATGTAAAAAAGATGGTGCGGTACGCCGGGTTCGAACCGGCGGCCTTCTGATTGGCAACCAGACGCTCTACCAACTGAGCTAGTACCGCTATTGGAAGCTAATATACCTTTTAAGTATGATGGTTTCAAGATCAAATTTTTAAAAAACTACTCAATCTCTACTTGCTGGATATCTTGAATATTACCTGATGAATCTTTTCTAGAAATAACGATATACCTAGCCTCTACATTAATAGGTATGGCAACTTCAATATCAGCTGAAGATACTAAACCACCTGAAACTGGACTATCTTCGTACCCAATATGCTGAGCACTTGCGTAAAAAGGATTACCTAGGCCGAGTATTATATTTTCTTTCAAGTCTTTATCTAAAAATCTAATGAAGTATTGGTCAGATTTTTTTGGTAAATTAAGTTTAATAAGGGTTCTTGATGATGGCTTGGAAATTGAAACATTTTTAATGCTCAAAGATGTCGGTGTGATTACTAAATCAAAGATATTTGCAACTTGATCCAAAGAATCGACATAAGGCTTCTGCATCACCAGCTTGCTATCATCATTCAAGGCTGCCTCTAAATAACTACCATTTAAGATAATAAGTATAAAAAAGATTTTTTTCATTAGTATTTCCCCCAATTGAATCCCCATGATCCTCCCATAGGCCCGTTCATGTATCCATAGTTAGCATTAGAACGATCTGTATCATCGGGATCATAAAGCCATCTGGAGTTATCAACATCACGCCAATAGAAAGATGTATTAAATAGCCCTTCATAAAAATCAGTATTGTCATCAACTGAATCAGGAGCCTTTATAAAGTTTGTTAAGTCGAAGACCTTCCATGTATAGACCTTTACACTATTATCAGATGGCCTATTAAATGTAACTTCTTTCTGGTTCTCCTTTGAAGCATCCTCTACGCCATCAACATACCACTTTAAAGTTAACTTTGAGATGTCATAGTCTACATCCACAAAAAACTCAGCACCGGTATTTGAAGATGAGGCATCAGATACAAAACCTACAAAGACAGGGTATGCATCATAGAAACCTTGATTATGAACAGATCCTATAGCAAAGCCTTCAGCATTAACATTTCCATACTCCAGTCTACCGCCTTCCATTATTGTCCAGAACATTGGCCTAAAGTTAAATTCATCATAGGTATCGTCCTCTTCATGAGAGTAGTAATTCCCTTCGTGAAGTCCAACCTTCTCGGCACATGCTGGAAAAACTCCAGTTGAAACAATACAAGTACAATTTACTGCGGTAATATCATCGTCTGATGGGTTGTCAGGGTCATCGTAAAACGTTCCATCAGATCTTTGATAACAGACTCTATAGTCTACTCCAGAAACATTAGTAAGATCATCTATCCAATGTTTCCACTTAACCTGAGAGGGATCTGATTCAGTAGTTGTATTTACATTTCTATCTTTAAATGCAACTACATCCCTTCCATGCTTTTCAAGATACTCATCTCCCATCTCTCCATGGGCATGTCCAAGTTCATGCATTAAAGTATATTCAGTTCGATCTCCTATAGGCTGTATATTAGTATTACCTAAATTTACGCCTCTCCCGTCAATCATTGTTAATACTGAAATTAAATCATTATCTGGAAGAAAATCATTAAACACTGTGGTATCAATATCGGATGAGCCAATACAATAAACTGTTTCAGCCCAATCATAACAACCAGTTTTTATTGCAGCTGGGGAAGATCCATCAAAAGTAACTGGTTCAACAACTACAATATCAAAATAACCTGCAAAGAAAGCCGAAGCATCTGATTCATTTAAAGCATTTATAGATTTTAAGAGCACTTCTCTGAATGAAGATATGTCGCTCTCATCTGCTATTGAGTCAGCAACAATAAGCCATTTAGTTCCAGCGGTAGATGCCGTACTTCCAATTAAATCATAAACATAATAGTCTTTTTCACTTGAAGAACCTTCGCTAGGACCATCACTAGGGTCATCATCTTGGGTAATTGTTACAGTGCTTTTATTTGAAATAAACCATGTATTAAATTCATCCGATGAGCTAATATCGCCATCACTTACCTTGAGTTTGGCATTTAAAAATCCTGCTGAAGTTAATCCAGATAGGTCTAGTTCAATATTTCCACTTCCAGCAGTTCCAGCAGTGAAAGTGCTTGGAACACCAACGCCGTCAATCTCTGCAGAGAAGACCAAATCTGAATCATCATTGTCAACATCTGAAAAGGTAACTTCATAACTAGGAGTAGTGGTAAAAATAAGATTATCTTTATCTAAATTTAATTTAGATGTAATCGATATTAATGGAAAGTCATTTACAGATGTAACTGTTATAGCAACTGGGGAGCTTTTGGTAATATTTTTCTCTGTAGCTGTAACTGAATATGAGAACTCATCCTGGCCATTGAAGTTTGAATTTGGAAGATACGATATTGCTCCGCTCGAAGACAGTGAGAGAGTTCCTGAGGATGGTTGGGCTGTTATTGCATAAGTTAGCGTCACTACTTCATTAGCTGATGCTGAAATAGAACCGCTATAATTGGTATCTTCATTGACTGAAAAAGAAGTTATTCCAAGAGTTAAAGCAAAAGGTATTGGTGCCACACCTCCACCACCACCGCCGCCACATGAAGATACAATTAACAAAATGCCTAAGAACTTTAAATATTTCATTACCAAAGTATAACTATAAGTTTTAAAATTAAAAGCAAAAAAAGAGGGCTAATGCCCTCTTTTTTATAATTCAGTTATTTTAGAAATTAGCTCTAAATCCGAACTTAACAATAGGTCCGTGATCTTGAGATAAGAATAACATTTCAGAGTATCTAGCATGTAAACGAGTAGACTCATCGTTGATATTCATCATATCTAAAAATACAGTTGTATTTGCAGTAGCTCTGTATTGATACGTTGCATCAATTTGAGTTCTTGCTTCTACATATAAAGGCTGTTCGTAGTTACCAAAACCTGCAAGAGTTTCCCCTCTATGGTTAGCAGCGACTCTGAATGTATGCTTGTCATCTTCGTAGAAGAATGAAAGGTTGGCAGAATCTCCAAACCCAGGAAGCATAAATTGTGATTCAACGCTATCTCTATCTACTTCTACATCACCACCGGTAACTTTAGTAGCATTGAATTGCATTCCGTATGGAGTACCTTCAAAGAAATGCTGAACAGTAACTTCAAGACCACTAACAGTTCCTTCTTCAAGGTTAGTAGGTTTAGTTATTGTGAAAAGTGCTAATGGATCAGCTGAAGTTCCATCTATGTAACCTGGGTTACATCTCCACCATCCGCCATCGTTACAGACATTGTTACTCCAAGATTGCCCAAAAGCCCAGCCATTGTTAAACATTGTTGGTAAAGTTCCGCCATTCGCAGCTTTAGCTAAAGCAACCCACATTGCATGTTGATTGTCATTCATCCAGCTCTGGCCCCATATAGCCTGTTGTGATACACAGTAAACCCATGATCCCTCATCACCATATGTAACAGTGTCAGGTCTTCCTGCTGTTACCCAATCTTGCATACATGCTCTTGCAGCCATTACATTATCGCCGTAAGCAGGATTAGTAATTCCATTTACGTTTCCTGTTGTAGTTGAGCTTCCAACAAAGTCAGATATTTCTTTACGGAAATAGTTAGCAGCAAAATAGCTTCCTTCTGCATAATAGTTTTCGTAAGCTAAGTCATAGTTATTAGACTTCAATGACTCTAGATTTGGATTACCACCAGAAGCTGTTGGATTCCAGAAATCAGAACTTCCATAAGAAAGCTGTGATCTTTTATCTTGAAGACTAGGTCTTGCGATTGTTTTACTTGCTGAGAATCTAAGAACTTCATTATCACTTAAAGCATATGACATAGCTAAACTTGGAAGAACATCTTCAGTTGAGCCCGATCTAGGTGCATCTATAATGCCTCCAGCTGCTAAATATTGAACGCCGCTTATAAAATCAAGTCTTATAGTATCTGGTCTTGCTTCTAAACTAGTTGAAACTGTACTAGATTCTTCATATCTAACTCCAGCAATAATATTTAATGGCTTGCCGTATACAAGAGTTTCCATTTGAACTTGAATAAATGCAGAGTCAAGATCTTCAGCAACTCTTTCGTTTGAATCAACTCCAAAGTTATTGCTAGAAGGTCCGCCGGCAGCCGCCCATGCTGCTAATGCCTCGTCTTCATCTACATCAAAGTAGTATGAAGTTCCAATTACAGGACTAAAGGCAGACATAAAACTACCTAAGTCTGTAGTTTTAAATAATGAATCGTCAAATGCTGCTGCATCTGGGCTATTAATAGATAGACTTTGCTGTCCTCTTGCATCAGAAAATCTACTTGTTGTCTGTGAAACACCGAAATCAACAGCAGTAACAATACCACCATCAAGATTGACCCATTCTGCTTTTAACTGCATTTGATCCATTTCATTTTTCTTGTATGCATCTGATAGATTAAGTCCTGAAAGATACATATCAGCTGGTGTATATGTTTTGTCATATGCAAAAGTATTTATTCCACCCTTGCCTCCGTTTGTGTGAGTAATAGTTGATTTCTTAGCTGATGAAATGCCTATTGAGTTAGGTAATTCTGATCCGCTTTTTGATGCCATTGAGTCATGGAAGTCAAAAGTAACAACCAATGAATCACTAACTGTAAATTCATGATTTATACCAAATGATCTATTAGCGTTAGTAGTATCGCCCCAAATTAATTCATGATCATATGATCTCAGAGCAGCCTGAACGTCTGTGTATACACCATTGGAATTAATAGTTCCTGACACAGTATCCCATCCACCTAGCCATGAGCCAAACATCATTCCTTTCGAGCTGAAGTCAACTCCAGAATAAGTGTAGTCAAGTGTTGTTACGTTTCTATCGTTAGGCATAAGCTGGAAAGTAACCTGAGCATTCTTTCTTAATCTATCGTTGTCTTTAATTTGATATGCAGTTGGCTCTTGATAGAAAGTAACACCATCGGTTCTTGTATTGTTATCAGTAACATTAGTTTGTGTTGATGTTCTGTTGTAACCTTCAATTGCAGCCATTCTAGATGGAATTAACCAGTTAGCTTCTCTAGTACCCTCTTCTCTATTTTGTCTTTCTTGATGCGATCCAGAGAAAGCAAAACCCCAATGGCCTCCATTGATTGCATATAACAAGGATATTTCAGGCGTTTCACCTTCAGTACTTGTTGAGTCATTAACCATTCCAGCACTTAGTGAAAATTTAGTGCCATCAATGTTTAACGGCTTAGTAGTTACCATATTTATGGTTGATCCAATTCCGCCTGATGGCAATGAATTATTAGTTGACTTATATAGCTCAACTGCTGCTACACCCGGTGAAGCTATGTCACCAAAGTTAAAAGATCTACCGCCACCCCATTGTCCTGGAACAGTAGGCATTTGACGACCGTTAAGAGTAACTAAGTTCAGCTCAGGTCCAAAACCTCTAACTGCAACTCCTTCGCCCTCAACATTACTTCTATCAATAGCAACTCCGGCTATTCTTGCAAGAGATTCAGCCAAGTTTCCATCTGGAAATTTACCGAAGTCTTCAGCTGTAATAGCTTCCATTACACCAACATTATTTCGTTTGATATCAATAGCATCTTTTAAGCTAGATTTGATACCTGTAGTAACAACCTCTTCAACAGTTTCTTCTTCATTAGCTTCTTGAGCCGCTACAAAAGTAGAAAAAGGTAAAATTACCATTAGTGAAAGTAAAAATTTATTCATTGTTTTCCCCGTATTTATTAACATAGGTCGGCATAAAACCAACTTAAGCCGTGATTTAACAATTCTGACGCTTAAAAGTCAAGTAATATGAAAGGATAAAAAAAAATGTAAATAATTTACAAATTAGGGAAAAAATTTATGGGAGTGAAAATATACAAAAACTCATACCCTGCTAGGCAGAGAATGAGTCTTGTAATTTGTATATTATAAGATTAAGTGATTACTTATCTTGAATCTTCACGAGGCTTAGATTCGTTAACTACTAACTTTCTACCCTCGATATCTGTATCATTAAGAGCTGCAATAGCTCCTTCAGCTCCGTCACTCATTTCAACAAAACCAAAACCTCTAGAACGATTAGTCATTCTATCAGTGATAATTTTAGCCGAAGTAACAGTTCCGTGTTCAGCAAAAAGATTTTCTAGGTCTTGGTCGCTCATGCCCCAAGATAGGTTTCCAACATATATATTCATAATATCCATTTAATAAAAAAAAAACTATCTTACATCAAAAAATCAATTAAAACAGCAATAATTCAATCTTTAAGGAATTGCAGAGTCTCTTCTCCAAACTCAGACCACCAATCTAATCCCATTAAATGAATTTTTTCAATGTTTAATTCAGAGTCATCATCAAGAATTCTATTAATTTTTCCAATTGGAGAATTTATTCTTAAATAGTTTTTACCTAGGGTGTCTTTGGCAAGAGTGTGATGGATTTCTGAGTCTAACATCATGCCCATAAGATCGTTTCTTAACCAGCCCACGCCTCCCCATAATCCAGCTGTCTCTCCGCTAATTTTTTGCTTATTGAGTCCGGCCCCTATGCTGAGAATTTTGATATTATCAGTTTTAAAGAATTCTTTTGCATGGGAGGCTCCAACCAACACTGGGTTATTTGTAACAACACCCCCATCTATCATCCATGATCCGCTTTGAGTTTCGTAAGGAGGGAAATACATTGGAGCGGCGCTTGATGATGCAACTGCATCAATAAAAGTCATTTCTGGGGTTCTGTGACTGCTATGAATGACATGAGTTCTTTTTTCAATATCATAGCAAAGGGTGATGACTGGCTTTGAAGATTCAGACAAGGATCTGCTTCCAAATATTTCATTAAGAACGCCTACCCTTCCATCATTTTCGTATCTTGGTCGCGCTTGAATTAATGAAGCCTTGTCCCAGAAAAAAGAACTTTTCATAATTTTATCTAAGTAATCTTTAGACCAGTATCGTTTGACTTCATCAGCAGAAAGACCGTCACAAGCAAAACATGCTGCATTGAATGCTCCTGCACTTGTTCCAATAAACATATCGAAGGAATCAAATATCTTTGTGCCCATTTCAGCTTCGAGCTTTCGTAGAAATACCAGACCAGCGATAGCACGGACACCACCACCGTCAAAAGAAATAATTTTTTTCTTTTCAGATTTTTTAAAAAAATTGATTAATTTTTTCATAAAATTATTGTAAGCATTTAAAAAAAATTTAGATATAAAAAAAGGCCTGTAAAAGACCTTTTTGTTAAACGAACTTAAGACTAGTTTTTGATACCCGATACAGCATTTGTATTAACTGTCTCTTTAGTAATGCTTTTTAAAATAGTGCAGCTTCCTTTTGAGATATCAAGAGTAAACGCAGCACAGGATGTTCTTGATGAACAAAGTGCCTGACAAGCTTCAACAGATCTGTATTTTTTTGAGTTTTTCACAGTAGCAATTTTTCCTGAAACGGAAATATCAGCCTTTGGTGTGAAGTCCATATCAGCAGCAAAAGCTGGAAGTGTTGTAGCAAGAGCTATCAATAGTATATTTTTCATTTAAACCTCTTAGTTTTATGTAGTAAATTATAACGATGTTTGCACTGCAAACATTAATCAAGATGCATAATACACATTAATGTATGCAGTGTAAACATAAGAAGTGTCTAAATTACGAATGTATTTAAAAGAATGCTTAATCTATAATTTTTAAATTAAGTAAATCGCTTGCCTCGGAAATACTACCAGCGTTGATAGCTTGTTTAAAACCATTTTCTTGGAGAATTTTAGCAGCCTTTCCCGATCTATTTCCGCTTCTGCAATAAAGATAAATTTCCTGGTCCTTTGAGGCTGTTTCTGACAGTTTAAGTATATTTTGCCACTCTATATGTTGTGCATTTTCAAGGTGACCTGAATCCCACTCGCCTTGTGTGCGAACATCTATGACAAGAACATCTCCTGCTGATAAAGAAAGAATTGAAAACATAGTTACTATTAATAAGGGTAATTTCATTCTAAATCCACTCTTTTAAAATTATATCTGAAGCCTTCTCACCAATCATTATGGTAGGTGCATTGGTATTCCCGCCAACAAGAGTCGGCATGATAGAAGCATCTACAACTCTCAACCCCTTCATCTTATGAACTTTTAAATTACTATCAACAACCGCCATGTCATCACTGCCCATCTTACAAGTTCCTACCGGATGGTAAACAGTATCAGCATCTTCTCTTATGGCTTGCTCTATATCCGCATCATCACTTAAATCTACAGGTCTTTGGACATGCTGGCTTGTGTATTTAGAGAAAGGTTCTTTGTTTAAAATTTTCATCATTTTTTTATAGCCTTCAACCATATCCTTTACATCATCTGGGTGGGATAAAAATCTTGGATCAATCTTTGGGTCTTCCATTGGATCCGAAGATCTTAATGTGACCTCTCCTCTAGATTTAGGCCTTAGCAAGCAAGAATGACAACTCAGACCGTGACCCCAAACACTTTGTCTGCCATGATCCACAACCATGGCTGGAGCAAAGTGTAATTGAATATCAGGTATTTCTAAATCACCTCTTGAGCGAATAAAGCCTCCGGCTTCAGCAACTGTCGAAGTAAATAAGCCTGTTTTGGTAAAGATGTACTTAAGAACCTCGTAAGGGTATACAAAAAATATAGATCTTAATGAGAAACCAATAAGAGCTATAGAGTTATATTTATGAACTGAAAGATAATCTATGTGATCTTGTAGGTTCTTTCCCACCCCAGGTAGGTCAACCTTGTGCTCTATTCCGTGCTTAGTTATTTCATTAGCCGGGCCAATACCTGATCGTAATAAAATTTGAGGCGAACCAAAGGCGCCTGATGATAGCAGGACTTCTTTTGTTGCATTTATAG
>Ga0302126_10000805_pt1 | contig 19537 bp, 14 predicted proteins | sample CB4_20m_MG_FD_203108 | JGI IMG/M metagenome (GOLD analysis project Ga0302126, IMG submission 203108) | Marine microbial communities from Western Arctic Ocean, Canada - CB4_20m | ecosystem: Environmental > Aquatic > Marine > Oceanic | place: Canada: Western Arctic Ocean | collected 2017-09-24 | reverse complement strand
AGGTTTTTGTGAAGATACGATTTAATTTATATGTTATGATTATGATTATGTGATTGTGATTATGATTTATGATTTAATTTATATGTTTATTCTCTCTCATTATATACTCCTTTCGAGTACGCGCTCACTATGTGTATATATATATATGTACAGAGCCAGTCTTCTTTGCTCTCTTCTCTATCTCTCGCTCTCGCTCTCGCGCACGCGCGAAGTAGACGCAGTAGTCGTAGTAGTAGTAGTAGTAGTAAGTAGTATCAGTTCAACTTCCCCGTCGTCTTAGCGATCTGAGCCAACCGATCGACGACTCGCGCTCGAACCCTGACGTACTCGACTCCTTTATGCGTCCTCATATGTTTACACAAATGCGACGAAGTCTTGAACGCTTTCACGCACTCCGTACATTTATAAGGTTTCTCGCCCGTATGCGTTCTCATGTGCTGTTTCAGGTTCCCGGAGTCCGAGAACGCCTTATCGCATCTCGCGCACTTATGCGGCTTCTCGCCCGTATGGATCCTCAAATGCGTCTTCAGGTTAGACGGTCTAGTGAACGCTTTCTTGCACTGCGGGCATACGTGCTCCCTCTTCGCGACTCTCCTCCTAGTACTACTGTGACTGATGAAAGTAGTGTTTGCCCTGTTCTGTGCTGGAACTACTTTATCATCGTCGTCATCGTCGTCGTCGGTTACTTCCTCTCCTCCATCTTTTCCATGATTATGTCTGGTCCCTACTCTGTTATCGCTTTTTATCGCGAGTGCATCCTCGGCAGCATCGAGCGCTTGCAAGTGCAGATTATCGTTCATCATGGGATCACTTTCGCGGTTTGGATCTGCGTCAGATGTTCGCTGCCTCTGTGGCAAACGCGAGGAAAGTAATAACATGCCCTCCGAGGCCAACAGGGCCTCGTTCGTGTGATCGACACAGCGCACTGCTGGCGAAGATTGCAACGCGAAGTGTTGTTTTGCAGGTTTAGTTAACACGCGGACCATTGTTATATCGCGCGTTTAATTCGCAGGCGCGTGATTGAAACGAAACTGTTTTGATGAAAGCAGCAGGCAGAGCAGGCTTTTTTTAGGGTTTAGGGTTTGTGCCTGTTAATGATGATGCTCAGATTTTTCGATGCCGCAGCGGTGTCTTCGCGCTCTGCGCGACTCGCCGAAGTTGTCTGCGTAGTCGTAGTCGTAGTAGTTGGTGAAAAGCGTGCGTAGAGAGAGAGAGGAGAGAGATCAAACTGATGGAAGTTTTGTTTTTATTAAACGTCGGTCGGTCGCGTGCGCGTATCCTATTTATTTGTTCATTTATTATTTGCTCTCCGATTCGTTCGCGACTTCTTCTTCTTCTTCTTCTTCTTCTTCTGCGTCGTCTGTAGTTCCTATGCCTTGAAAGCAGTAGTCGATGTTGACGTCGGCGAAAATTTCTGGACAAGCGTTTTTTATTGCTAGCATGCCAGCTTTGCAACGCTTCAGGACTTTGTCATCAAAGCGAGCGCTGGAGACGAGCTTTTTGGGCCATAGAGCGAGTTTTTGGCTCACGCTTTCGCGCAAATCTTGAGCAATCGCGGGTTCGAAATCTTTCAACGTTTTCAAAATATCCTTTGCTTCTCTCGAACAGTCTTCCAAGTTTTGATCGCTGATTAAGGCGTACGCTTGCGCGAGCGCTAAACGGTCAAACGGCGCTTTCGGTAATTGAGGTATTTCGACGTTCCAGTTTTGCTCGACGACGATTGCGGCTTTCGGGAAATTGTTTTCAATCGCCGCATTCATCACCGCAGTCGGCGTCTTTCTGTTCAATTTCACGCCAGCTTTCATGAATTGCACGCAATAGCCACCGGCAGCGTTCACGTGACCGTGCATTAGAGCCGATTTCACAACAAATTGGGCAATCTTTGCATCTATGCCAAGCTTAAGATTTCTAGTGACAGAGTATACTCTGAGAACTTCCTCTAATGGGCGGTTCTTATCGATCAAATGCCAAAGCAATAACGATAACGTTTTGCGCGAGAGGTTCAAGCCTAACGATCGACTTTGTTCGCACGCCCATAAAGCGGTTTCGTACGAGTTCACATCGCAGCACGCTTTAATGAATTCATACGCGCGTTCAAATCCTAAACCTTGTGTTTTACCCTCCGCCGCTCGTTCCATGTGGAACAACGCTACGGCTTCCAAAGCGAATTGCACGTCTTTTGAAGTGCGTACTTTTTGCAAAAGTATCTTCAACGACGATTCTCTCACGGCGAACACTCGATTATTCTTCACGACGACTTTTCTTTGTACTTTCGATAACGTACTCGGATCTATTCCTGAAATATCCATGAAATGTTTGTCCAAGAACGTAGAAACGGCTGGTATTATTACTCCGTCTTTCGAACCCCGTTCTTCTTCTTCTTCGTCTACGTCGTCATAATCATCATCTCTGTCGTTGTTGTTATAATCCGCTTTCGTCCGTCTTCGAAACGCGAGTTTATCAACGCCCTGCGGAGTTTGAAGTAACTCCTTCAAAGTGTTATCTAACAAAAACACTCGGTTCTTTGCCGAGTGTTTTTGTATATTCAAACCTCCTCCTCTTCTTGGTTTATTATCTTTACTACTATTACTAGAATCAAAATCATCATCATCGACGAACAAATTCATCGTTTCCAAGTAGCTCTTCAATCTTCTATCAACGAATCTCCTCGATGCTTTCACGCCGCGTTCGTTCTCATCGAACCCCAAAAACGTCCTTAACTTTGAACTAATCTCGTGCTCAAACCCTTTTATCTCTACTGGACGCTTTGAATCCTTCTCAAAACCTTGCCCTAAATACGGTCTCTTCTTTTGCGCGAACCTTTCCTTAATCTCATCCAATAGCTGTTCGCACGTCATCTTCTCCAATATTTTAAAATCCACTCGCGGCTTGAACTTTGATTCTCTTTGCGTTTGATTCGATTTAGATATATTCGACGTGGATAATCTCCCTCCTTTGTTCCCGCGGAATTCTGCAGTAGCGATTGCATTAGCAGATCGCTTGTTATTCTTACCACTACTTTTCTTCGTTATGCCGCTTTGATCATCATCATCGTCGTTATAACCACCATCGCTATAATCGTCGTCCGCGTCTTCGTCGTCGTCGTCGTCGTATTCCGCTCTCTCGCTCGCTTTCCCAGCAGTAGCCGCATTTAATGAAACATCACTCGCGTACGAACGCGGACTGTCGTTCTTCCTATAATACTTCCCATTAGTATTTACCCTACTCGTACTACTGCTACTACTACTACTACACCTATTCGTAATCGCTGCAAAGTGTTTGTTATCGTTACTTCTCCCCGACGTCGACGCCTTACGATCTTGCACCGCGTTTACTACGCGATTGGCCTTGGCCGACGAAATTCGATCAAAATCTTCTGCATCGAAATCGTTCTTTCTTTGAACCTCGCAAGTGTTCAGGGAAACCGCGCCACTGTGAAGTAATTGACAGAGGCTTTGACGCACGGTCGAGCACGTTTTCAGTGCGAGTGTTTTCGTGAGCGATGCTAATTTATAGTTCACTGGCGCCATTTCGTTCTCGTTTTTGTGGCCAGGCAAAGTGACGTACGAAAAATGAGGTCTTTCGCTTTTACTTTGATTTTTTGTGTTTTGATGCGCTCTTTTTTTGTTTTTTTAGAGAGGGGGCATAACAACAATAAAAAGTAGAACTTCTTTTTAGCTAAAAAAAGGTTCTGAACGCACGGGCACGGCAAATAAACGCATCTCGATGATGGTAGTCGGTGATGGAAAAAAAAGGACGCCGGTGAGGTTGAATCGAACAACTGGGCCGTCAAGCCCCCACAGGTTTGAAGCCTGCGCTCAGAGCCATCCAAGGTCACTCCGGCTTTTTTTTACCCTAAACCCTAATTCGGGGAAAATTAAGAATTTTACATTCAAGTTTTCATGCGCATCAAACTTCTATTTTTGGAAAAATACGCCACCACTACGATACGAATACACGGCACAACAAAAACAGCGACTGCTACTGCTACCGCGCGATTACGATTAATTAAATATAATAACCAATACTCTACTACTACTTTAATAATGGCGACCGTGACACCACCATCGACACCGGCTCATTCAGAAATCGATTTCGATCATCTACGCGCCATTAATAACGATGAGAACGATCGTGAGAACTTAAGTAACGGCGACGAAGAAGTCGAAGAAGAAAAAGTTGACCGCGAAAGTAGTAGAAGCAGAAGCGCAGGAATAGCTCCAGCGAATTTCAATGATCAGAAACCAAAAGGAGTGCGCGCGCAGACGTTAGAGTTGAAGCGCGCGAGTCTGTTCCACGCAATGGCCCGCGACGCCGACGAAAGAGCGCGAAAGCAAACAGAGGAAAGTTTGCGCAAAAAACGAGCGACGCAATGCGCGATGCGCAAAACGCTCGACGAGCAACGGAAGGAAAAAGCGAACGCGAAAGAACGAGAGAAAATGCTCGAACGCGAATTAGAACACCAACAATCGAAGCAATCGGAGAAGCTCGATGAGGAGAGGAAGAAGAAAGAGCGCGAGAGAAGAGAACGTGATTGCGAACGCGCGAACGAAGCCGAGCGCGAGATGGAACGCGTGCGAGCCGAAAAATCTCTCCAAAGAAAGCGAGAGAGCGAAAGAGCGGCTGAGTTTGTCAGAAAAGCGGAAGAGGCGCAAGAGATACTCGAAAAGAAGCGCATGGAAGAGAAGAAACATCGGTTATTGCTCGTTGAAGCGAAAATGGCGCAAGGCGACGGTGAAGGTATTGAGAAGAGACGAGTCGAGTTCATCGCCATGGAAGAAAAACGCTTCAAAGCCGAGTCGAAGAAAAAAATCGAGGCGCTCGACGAACGCGAGAGACGCGAACGCGAAAGCAGAAAATTGAACGATTTGAAATGGCGCGATGCTTTGGAAATCCAAGTGCAAGAGAAGGAACAACGCGAACTCGACGAAGCTATTGGTAACATGTCCGTGAGAGAAATGAAGTTCAACGGTATTTCTTCCACGATCGAGGCGTAGGATATATATATTTGCGTATGTAAAAGAGAGGAGGTAATATATACACAGAAAGAGAAAAAGCGAACAAACACAAAGAAACTACACCGTAGTATACATTAATATTTATATTATACAAAAACAATATCTCTCATGCACGCGCGCGAAACCGCAACAACGACACGCAAAAATAGCCCTATACATCATTTACTATTTTTTGTTACGATTTCTCCCAAATCTTCGCTACAACGGACTCCGAAAACTGCACTTTCAAAGGCATGTACGTCCCCCACACCCTCAAAACAATCGCGAAAACTCTCTCGCTCACTAAAGGCTCGACGAACTCAAAATACGCTCGTTTCATAGCGCTCCTGAAGATCATCCAAGCTGCAAAGGCCGTCATCGCGAGCAAAAAAAAGTTCAACAAAGTGGCCAAAATCCAACGTCTCTCTATCCATCTATCAATCTTCCTTGAATAGTATTCAAACGGATTCGCTCGTTTCAATCGCTTTGACTTTAAGCGCTCGCGTTGTTTCGTCTGTCGCTGCTTCAAGCGGTCGCGAGTACGCATCGCTTGTTTTCCTTATCGCGATACGAGCTCTTCTACTGATTTTTGAACTTCAAAACGACAGCTGAGATGCTTGTTTTTCCCCATTATGGGGGGGAAAGACCATTTCCCTCACAAAATCAGAAAACACACTAAAACTCGCAAGTTCTTGCACTAAATCAAAACAAACTCTCTAATCGAATTGAACGATCAAACGACTGCGCGCGACGATAACAGCACTGACGAGAGGGTTTTGATAAACACGTACACGAACGCAAAGCCTGAACAGGTTCTCGACCGCCGCGAGCGCGTGTGTGAACCGATACATAAATCGATCGTGATTTATTTTCATATTTAGGAATGATTTCTAATACTAAGCGAATTCGTGAAATTAGGACAATTCGCGGATTAAAAAAAATGTCGAAGAAGAAGAACGAAGATGAAGATGATAGTCTGTGGAAAGCGCTGAGTTCTAGAGATACTAACAACGCCCGCGATGAAGACGTGCTCGCGATGAAGATTCCTACGACGCGCAAAGGCGCGATTGCGACTGCGAAGAAATCTTCATCCGGTTCAACTTTTGTTCCTCGTCAAAAGGAGACGAGGACATTACTGCTGCAAGGCGCGAAGGATGGGAACGAGTTCTGCGTGGTTAGATTCGGCGTGGTTCAAATCGACGAACGGAAAACGGAAGAGTTTGTGATCTCGAACGATACGAGTAGGGCGTATAAAGTTCGATTGGAGTGCGGAGAAAAAGAGCGCGATGGTATGGATGAGTACGAAGTATTTTGTTCGTCGAGCGCGAATGATGGTTATGATTTCAAAGACGACGGAGTGCGCGAGCGTCAAACGGAAGTTTCAGTAGGCGTCGTTCCAGCTGGAGAGCAAAGGAAAGTTCGAGTGTCTTGGAAACCGAAACGTATTTCAGAGAAGGCGACTAAAGTGAGTTCTGTTAAGGTCTTCGTGAGATCTTGTGCGACGGATGTTTTCGATGAAGGGAAGGAGAAGATGTTTTCGGTCAGAGTGAGAGGGGTAACGATCGAGAAAACTGATGCGAAGCAAGGGCCTGTTATTCTAACGACGGCGACAACAACAACGAGTGCTGCTACTGTTACGAAAAACGACAATTATGACGATGATGATAATTTATTTTATGATAATAAAGAGAATGTTATTATCGAAGACGATGAGTTTGATGAAGTTTACGAAGGATATAAGGGGTTACCAAGCGAATACGCCGCTAAAGCGTCTTGGCGAAGGAACTCAAATAAGGAAAACTTGGAGAAGTATTTAGCCGATATGAAGAAGAAGAAACAAGATCAGAAAGCAGCAAACGACTGCGATAACAACAACGTGAACACTCACGATGTCTTCGTAATGCCTTCGTTGACTTTGCAAAGAAAGAAAGGCGATAAAAGTGAAGAGAAATCGGCGAATGAACCAATAACAACGACTCGATTGACTTCTTCTTTACAACCTTCAACGTCGTCATCGTCGTCAGATTTTGAAAGCGCGAGAGAATTCGCGAGTCAGCAAGAAGCACAGTTCATGTCTTGGTTAAATCGCACGATATCTCCGATAGACGAAGAGGCTGGGATTGCAAACATTAAATCGACTTCGAGTTCATACGCGCTCGATGTTGAGAAAAAGAAACAAAAAGAGCGAGAATTTCGAAACGCTAGACAAATATCCAGAAATGTCATGACTGAACTCTACGCGCAAGACCCTGAAGTTGGCGTAATAATGCGTGAAGTTGAATCTCGTATTGAACGTAAGCTCATTAGATTAAAAAGCGACGGTGGTATTTTCCTTCGCGACTTGGCGATGAAACAGGATTTCATTAAAAATCTTAGCGCCGTGAATACGTTTTGGCTCAAGCTAGCGGTCGATGCAGTTATGGGAGATACGATGAGATGGCAACCGCAAAATCCAAAAGAATGCGCAGCAGAATGTGTAGCGAAGCTATTTCGCGTAATAGAACTCGAGATTGATTATGGTTTAGGTGAGTTTTCTTGTCAACCGCCGTTTGCTGACGGTTACGAAAACGCCTTGAACGATTGCGTTTTGCAAAGAATTTTATTACTCGTGCTTTTACTCGATCGCGCGCAAAGCAAAAGAAATCATCCAAAAGCACCGAAATTATTCATAATCGAGTCTTCAGTGAAATCTACGAAAGTTTTAGCCGAGAATTTACTCACCGCGTCGTGTTACGGTGAAGGCGATATCATGCGCAACTTGCAAAAAGCCGGTTTCGTATTATCGTACGAACAAACGCCAATTTCAGAATATGACTTCACGGTAAAAAACTTGGCCATAGACCTCCGCGACGGCGTTCGCTTATGTCAACTCATCCAGACGCTCGAGAAAGATGTAACGTTTGCATCTATTAATAAAAAGTCTCAGAGTGTAATTGAACATCACTCGTTGCTTTCGGAGTGTACGTTTCCAGCAAAGACGAGAGACGACAAATTGAAAAATGTCCGTCTCGCGTTGAACGCGGCAAAAGATGTGTGTAACGTCACTTTACCAGGCGCGTGGTCACGAATATCACCGGCTGATATCGTCGACGGGGTACGTGAAGCAACGTGTGGAATTCTGTGGGCGATGATGACGCATTATACTAGCGGATGCGGCAGCGCCGTGCTTCCGAGGAATATGCTCGCAAAGGAAATTTTGAACAAGAATGGTAAACTTCCAAATACGTCCATCTTAGATCGCGAAGTGAAGCAATTATCTCTCAAAGCGATGCGCTCGGGTAATAATGCCATCGCGGTCGCATCTAGGCCGAATGGAATGCCAAGATGTGGGACCGAAGCGCTTCTCTTGGCGTGGGCGAAAGCGTGTTGCGCAAAAGTATCAATTCGATGCAATGCAACAACTTCTCCGAGCGTATATACGATCCAATGTACGAATCTAGGAAGTGACTTTGCTGATGGTCGCGTTTTACTTGCAATACTTCGAACGTATGCGCCCGGTTTAACAGGATCGAGACGTCTTTCACGTGAAAACCTTCAACTGAACCATCCGCTCGATATGGCCGAACGTAGAAAGGCGAGAGATATTGCGGCTAAGAATTTCTTACAAGTTTCAGAGTGCTTGAAGTCTATTGGTGGCGTACCTCTACCTGGATTCGATATTCGATTCTTCACTTCACCTTCGGGATTACCATCAGCTTTGAATAGCAGCGGCGGATTCGATTTAGAGAAAAATATTCCAGATCCTCAAACGAGCGAAGTTACGCCATATCTTTTATGCCTCTGTTCGAGAGTGATTCAGCACGTTCAAAGAGTTGACTCGGCGAAGACTATTCAGAGATGGTGGAGATTGAGACGACCGAATCGACCAAAAGTCGCCGACGTCGCCAAGCGATGGTCAAAAGCTCAAACTATCATCAGTAAACACCTTAGGGGTTGGTTCGTGAGACGCCAAGTTGCTCGTTTTAAGAAGGCGGTTTGCGCATGTCAAAGCAAACATCGCGGACGAATGGTTAGAAAAAAATTACAGAAACAACATGATGCGGCCACGCAAGTGCAAAGAAACGTTCGAATGTTTTTAGCGCAAAAGGTTTATCACGAGTATAGAAAGTGCGTCATCAATTGTCAGAAGAGCTTTCGTGCCAAACGCGCTACTTTGGAAGCAAATGTTCGATTTAACGCCGCAATGGCTATTCAGGCGGCTTGGAGAGCATGGTTTGTCCGCAAAGAGTTTCTTGCAAAACGAGTGGCATCTGTTGAAATTCAGCGATTTTATCGAGGCCATTTGGCCAGGAAGCGCGTGGAAACTATCAGGAAGGATTTATTTGAACGAAAGAAACGTATCGAGATGGAAGCGCTAGCGAAAGAACGCAGAAGGACAGAAGCGATTGAGAGCGAGTTGAAACTGAAGGAACTCGTCGAAAATGAAGCCGCAAAAGTAATTACTGGAGCTTTAAGGACTATAATATTAAGAAACCAATTCAGGGCGAAACAAGTAGCCGTCGAAGGCATGCAAAAGATTTATCGATATTATTCAATTTTACGAAACAAGAGAAATAAGCGGATTCGAGAAAGAGAAGAAGAGGATATTAAATGCAGAGAAAAAGCGGCGTTTATAATTCAAACTCATTATCGAGAGTATTGTTCTGTGCAAGCGCTAAAAGCCAGGGAATTTCGCAAACGAAGGGAGGAGATAATGCTTGAGGAGGAAAGACGAGCGAAAGAAAGAGCGCTTGAGGAGGAAAGACGAGCGAAAGTAAGAGCGCTTGAGGAGGAAAGACGAGCGAAAGAAAGAGCGCTTGAGGAGGAAAGACGAGCGAAAGAAAGAGCGCTCGAAAAGGAAAGACGAGCAAAGGCGAAGTGGGAAAAGCATAACAAAGCGGCAATAAGAATTCAAAGACACGTTCGTGGTTACTTTGAGCGAATACAATTGTTAGAGTCGAATAAGCAGAAGATGGCCTCTCTTTTAAAAGAATGTCGCTCGTGCAGTCGTAAAGATGTGAAACGTTTGATAGAGTTATATCGCAAGATTGCGAATATGTTCAAGTCTCGAATGTCTGGTCAAGCGTCCATCGAAAATTGTTTCAGATGCCCGGATTCGATCAGTGTTTTCGTTGAGACGATGCAGATGTTTCGAGATTACGAGAATGAATACGAGAACAACGATGGTGTAGAAGACGATCCCTTTCTTCTCGCGTGCAATATTTTCAAATCTATTTGTTTGTTTGAAAGGTCTAAGTTTTGCGAGGAGATTTTGAAATCGAATCAATATTCGAGAGATGTAGCGCGATGCCGAAAAATTAAAGACACGTCGATGTATCTCTCACTTGCGAATGAAAATCGTGCGAATATCTTAGAATCGGCCATGAATGATAACGATGAAGATTTAGATGTCTTGAAAGAGTTGAGAAAAAGTTCGCTCGTTTGCAAGAAACGCTCCGAAGAGTTGGAATCGATTTTACAATGTTTGAAAGATGCTTCGCCGGCTTCTGTTTGGGAATATGCTCAAACACCAAAAAAGACTATGAATACGAAAGGCAAGACAATAATTTCTTCGATATGGGGAAAGCGGCAACGTTTTATTGAAGGAGAAGAAGAGAAAGCTGCTCCGTCGACGCCGCCACCGCTAACGGTGAAGGTTTCAAAAATCAACAACATCATAGCGTCGTCACCACCGGTTCGGCAATCACCGCGTTTGCTAGCGCTCAGAAAAAAATATTAATAATAATAGAAATAGAAATAAGTTAGTATAGCAATGTTGTTATTTTTAAGCATTTTTGTAGCATGGTATGTATGTACGGTCTATAATAAATATCTATATATTTTGTTATTTCATCTTAAACTCGACGCCGATCAATAAGCGAACGAAATCTAACAACAAAGTGACTAACATGCAACTGCCCAAACTTTCCCAAATCACTCTCCACATTGAATACTTATCGACTTCCGGATCTTCGTCGACTAAAAGAAACATCGGGAAACTGACGATGAAATAAATGCCATAAAACGCGCTCCCTAAACTATACGCCATCGCCCTGTTCTCGAACTCCCAATACGGAAACGCACAAATCGTTAAAGTCTCCATGAACGCAGTGGTATACGCCATGGCCATCACGACCGCACTAGTGAACAAAAACCTCATTCGGTCATCTAAGTAATCCCTTTTAATCTTCCTCAAAACCATGTTCGTTAAACAGTGGTAGAACATGAAATACGCGTGCGTCATGAAATACATCGCGATCGGTACGTCGTTCAATCTATGCGCATCGAACGTATATCTCGCGTTCAAAACGTTATAAAAGTAATGCGTCCATACATAATTCCCAACGAACGATAGAATCCCTATCCACACGTTCGCTTTCATGATGTACCATTTTCGAAAATCTCGCTCGTTCTCGTCCAATTTCGATATAGGCGATATCATCGGCCACGCGACGTATAGCGACGCACATGACATACAATACCATAAATAATGCCATTTCGTAAACGATTCATATAACTGAAAAAAAATAACAACCGCGATCGATAGAATCCATATAAATGAACATTTTAAGATGAATAGTTCGGCTAAGCGCTTCGATTCGTTCCTATCGCATTGAAAAGATGACGTCGTTTTCGTTGTTCTCATCCGCTCGCTCTTTCTTCTCTCGTCATCTTTTTTAGAAACAGGAAAAGGGGTAGTTTTAGAGGTTAACAACGACGATAGGGCGATGACGAGGGCGCATATCGCGCAGAATATTCTCGTCATCTCGATCGTGATCGATCGATCGTCGTTCATTTCTTTTTCTAAAGTCGATTAAGGTCAAAGTTTATTGTCCACAACGACGACGATAAACTTCTTCGTATTCTTCTTTCTTTCTTTCTTTCTTTCTTTTCTGCATTTTTCCCCTATTTTTCCCCCTTTTTTCCCCCATTTTTCCCCCTTTTTTCCACAGATTTGGGACTTTCTTATTTGTAGCGTGCGAATAATTTCAACATAAATAAAAGGTAAAGAAGAAGAGGAAGAAGAATGGCACCAGTGCTCGAGAGCGATAGTGAGGACGAACTTCCAATGAAGAAGAAGAACGATGTCGCGGATGACGACGATGACTCGGAGGAAGAAGAAGAGGTACGTTCGTTCGTTCGTTCGTTGTTTTGTTATCTTGATTTGAATTTGATATATATATATATTTGAAATTCAAAGACGACGATTTTGATTCTGTGTGTGTGTGTGTGTGTGTTTTACTGAAAAGCGCGGATGTTTTGTTTAATGACGACGAAGAAGATTGATTAAATAATTGTTTATGTTTCCATTTTACTAACATAGGACGAAGAAGAAGACAGCGAAGAAGAAGAAGAACCGAAGAAAAAGAAGCAAAAAAAGGAGAAGAAGACTAAAAAGAAGAAGAAAGATGACGATGATTCTGATTCGGCGAACTCGGATGTTGTGGATGATTTATCTGGCGACGAAGTCGATACGTCGAATATTATCGCCGGTGGGAGAGCGTCGAGGAGTACGAGACCTGTGTTCACGAAACAAATGTATCAAGCCGCGAACTTGGACGATGAATCCGAAGACGAAGAATAAGAAGCGAGCGTGTTCGCAGTAGTGTGTGTGTGTGTGTATGTGTTTATAAATAAATAAATATATACATGTGATCGAATATATTAGACAGCAAACTCTAATATCGATTCGCCGACGCCTTCGAAGATGCCGCCTTTTTCACCGTTCGATGGCGAATCGTCGAGCGGCCACATTTTGTTCGAAAAGTGTAAATATCCCTTTGTTACGATTGTAGCGCACACTTTCACGACTGCGGCTAATCCTAAAGCCAAGATGACGACACCGCGACGAGTTTTTAAGACGTCATCTATCATTTCAGATTTAGATAAAGCTACGCATACCATCCAGCGAATGCCGGCGTTTTCGTATATTCCGGCTTCGATGAAATATTGGTTCCCTCCGTCGATTTTTGCTTCAATGTTAATGTTCCCTGTTGCTGGGCATAGCGACCAATCGCCAAAACATGCTCGTGAGAGTATTGCTTCCGCAATTGGTTTCACAAAAAGCTCGTCCGAGTGCTCAGTAGTCTTCACTGGCGTGATTTTACCAGCCGAATCGAGCGTCGTTACTTCCAATAACGGGTTCGAAGAACTGACCAAGTAGCCAGATGGCAATTCAATAGCCATCACGAATGCGTTCTTTTCTGTTACGATGGTTAATTCACTTAACCATCTAGCCATCCATTCTAAGTAAAACCCACCGTTCAAAATACCTATTGCCTTCCTCGTCACGCCGGATGCATCTGATGGATCAGAGACGTATAAGCCACTACACGCTTTTAAATCAATGCCAGGTTTAACGCCGTCCAAGTTCGAAGCACCTTTAACTGGTAAAAACGTGAATTCGCCCTCTTTCAGAGCACTGCATGGGATCCAGGTATCGGCGTGATTATTCCCGACGTGGAAAAAAGTGTCCGGAAACATTCTAGGATTTTCCCACCCTGGTGTGAAAATAGAAGTATTCTTTCGATCTTCCTCTTTAATCGATTTCCCAGTAATATTATTAAGTAAATCGCCTTGTCTCTCCGAATATCCAATCAAGCGAATGCTTACTTTCCCAGGATCATCATCTCTCGGTTGAAGTAAAACTCCACCACCGTTCGCGAACGCGTTCCCATAATTCAAATACGTTTGATCCTCGTTATACGTGGAATACCTGAACGAATGCGCTCCGACGCAGCACGCTTCGCCTCTCGCGTAATGATATAACCAAGACGCTAAGAACTTCTGCATCATGAAGAAGCTATCACCTGATGTAGCGCCAGATACATCGAGTTGTGCCATTTCACGAAATTCGTGATAGTGCATATGAAAATGCTTTATTTGCTGTACTTGATGGTCCATCTGTTGCCGAAAGTTAGAAACGTTATCTTTCATGTACGATTTTGCCAATTGTACCAGCGCTTGCTCACCGGCATCGTTCGTTATTTTCCACGATATCAACGACGCGGCGCCCGCGGCGACCATCGAAACGACTGCTACGATTAAATACCTTTTCTTCCTCGTCATTAAAACTTTCGTCTCTTTCTTAATCATCTTTATCGAACGCGACATCGTCAATTGTTTCTTAATCGGCATACTTCCAATTGCGTTTTTTTCCGCATCGTCGTAGTCAGCCCTCGTCTTCGCGGCTAATGCCGTGATGACGAAATCGTCACCAGTAGCATCGTTCCCTTTTCGTTTTTCAGCGTCGCCGTTGTTCTTGTCGGACATGATCACGAAGACTACTTAAGCAGCAGACGGAACACGCAACACTTTTTTGTTCGCAATTGTTTGTGCGAAAAAAAAGGTGTTTAAGACAAAAATCTTAAATCCCCTATTAATTAAGAATATAATAACGAACAACGCCTAACCGCTACCGATGTGATAAATACGTAGCACATTTTCTCATCAAAAAAACAGGGCCCTGTTCTCGCTCTATTTTTCTACGTTCTGCCCGGTTACCGCGCCCTAATTATTAAGGCGAAAGAGCAGTAAAAAGATCAGTACATATACACTTTAGCGAAAAGAAGTCAACATCAGTAGTGAGAGAGAGAGTTTAGAGAGAGAGAGTTTAGGGAGAGTACATGAGTAGCTTTAGGAGATTACTTTCCAGTTTCGGGATGAAAGAAAAACGACGACGTGAACACTGCGTCATCGTCGTTAACGGCAACGCTCGTCATAAACTACTTTCCAGTCTCGCGATGAAAGAAAGACAACGACAACAACGACAACGACAACAACAACAACGACAACAAAGTGAACAGGTTATTGTTGGTAACAGTAACGCTCGTAGTAAGAGATCGAAGGAGGTTTTCAGTTTATACAGGGAAATCTTACGCATAGCGAAGAGGACTGAACTGATTCGAGGGAAATACGAAGAGGGAAAATATATTAGGGAAGAGTGCGTAAACAGTTTTAACGCGAATAAGGAGTTAATTGATGATGACATGATCGATCGAGCGATCGATCGAGCGAAGACTAGGATATATTATCAACGAAATTACGGTGTAGCGTACGAGAGATTAGAGAACGTTTCGAGCGCCGGCGGTGGAGATGTTAAGATTATTAATCAGAGTTTAAGGGACGATATTGGCGCGTATCAAAGCGCCGGTTTAGCGATTAACGTACATTTGAACGAACATCGAGCGAAAGCGAGGGCGAAAAGAAAAGCAATTGCAGAAGTTAGCGTCGAAGACATTAAGGACGACGCATAGGAGTATTCATTTAAGTTAATTAAAATACGGAAACGGTTCCATAATTTTTGCGCTCTATATACCCATCGACGGCGTAAAGAAACTGTAATATCGGTCGTCTCGTCGAATCGCTTCTATTTCCTATACCGCGATGTATCAAGCGATAATCGTACATTACCCAATCTCCGATCCTAGTGTTTTTTGATGAGACTACGCCTCCGAGAATTTTTGCTGCACAACCGAATCCTAATAATCCTGCAGTCTTATGCGACTCGGGCCAAAATTCTGTATAGCCAACTGTGTCGTCTAAATCTACGAGACTCATGAACACGCAAACGGCGTATGGCGACGAATGCTTCTTCACCAACTCTCCAGTTTCTTCGTCAAACCGTTCTTGAAAATCTCTATGCGCGCCGTCGCTATGCCATTCTTGATCAGCACAACCGGGTTCGGTCCAAACTATTGATATATTTATATCAATCGAGTCCACGTCGCGAGGTAAAAGAACGCTCTGCACGTGTTGGGTCCAAGGCGCTTCAAATTTCGCGAATTGAAAGAGCTCTTTTTCCTCGCTCTTATCGAAAAGCGCATCGAATCGATATTTACCTCGACTACCGATTTCCTTAAAAGCAAACACGGAATTACCTACTGATATAGTATCGCCATGGTTTCTCTTCAACGCGTCTAAAATAACCTCAATCCGCTTTTCAGCCTTTTCTTTAAACGAGTCCACTCTGTTCACCATACTTGCCGCCGCTCTACCGTCATTATCGGAGAACAAGATGCCGCTCTCATAAAACCTCTCGCGCACGTTCGCGCAGTTCGCATAATCATACCTCTCGTCCCCTTTCAAAAATGGAAATCTGCACGGCGCGCTACATAACACGTCAATCTCAATACCCGCTTTCCTATTTCTTTGCTTATTCCGTAAATACTTTGCAATCTTTTTCATGAGCCTGACCTCGTCTCCGGCCAGTCCTTTAAACGAACACAAACAATCGACGTACCTTTTCATGACTACTGCCTCATTCTCCCCCTTCTTCTCGCGATCTTCTTCTTCTTCTTTTTCTTCTTCTCTGTTCTCACGTACGACATCGCGCACGTCTAAGACTTTCAACTTTCTTTTTTCCCACGAAACAATCTCTTCGATCTCTTTCGAGAGAAGATCGAATTCGATGGAATCGGGAGTGTTCAGGAACTCATCATCGCAATCGCTACTCGCGGTGAACATAACGCAAACGAAAAACCTTTCGTTGCAACTGTTATTTTTGATCATCGCGTATCCAAAATCACGCGTCTTCTTTTTTTATGATCAGTGTTGTCCATTTAATTTCGTGCGCAGATCGCGACAGAAATCACATTTGTGTCTTTTTCTTTTTTCTCTTTTTTCCTCTTATTTGTTATTTTCTTCTTCTTCTTAAGACTTCTTAGACTTCTTAGACTTCTTCACAAAATTAGCCCCCCTGTCTTTGTAATTCGATCTTTACATATAATTCATTAAAAGGGAAGGAGTAGAGAGATAGCGTCAAGGCTAGAAAAGAAGGCTGTCGCTATTGTTATCGTCATCATCGTATACACACACACAGAGAGAGAGAGAGAGATACATAGATAGATAATACTAGATAGCAGTGGTTCGTAGTCGCGAGAGACAAACACATCGAAATCTTTTTCGAACTCTTTTTCGTGCTCTTCGTTAGAACAGAAGAACAGAAGAAGACGAAGAGGAAGAGGAAGAGAGAGATTTCAACGAGCTCTTTTTACGAGTAAAACTGAACATGTCCGACCAGGCCGTGCTTTTGTTACGCAATCAATTGAGAGGTGAGGATCACGAGTCAGTCTGTCGTTTTGTATGTTTGTTTCGTTCGTTCTTCGTTTTCTGCGTCGTACTTATGTCGTGAGCGTATTTCGTCCTAGTAGTCCATTTTCGCTCTCTTGGATGAGATGGATTTATGTTCGCGCGAGTGAAAGTATATATGGTTTCTCTTCTCTCTCGTAAAGCTTTTTTGATCCGTGCATTGAAACTGAATCGGTTCTTCTTTCTCTCTATTTAATATAACGATGATGATGGTGATGATGATGATGAAACAGATTTGACCAGGAACCCAATCGAAGGATTCTCCGCGGGATTAGTGAACGACTCGAACATCTTACAATGGCAAGTAACGATCATGGGACCGCCGGATACTTTGTACGAAGGCGGTTTCTTCACGGCGACTATGACGTTTCCCAGAGATTATCCGAATAAACCACCTGACGTGAAGTTCAAGTCAGAGATGTGGCATCCGAACGTATATCCAGACGGGCGTGTGTGTATTTCGATATTACACGACGCCGGGGAGGATCCGATGGGGTACGAACGAGCGAGCGAAAGATGGTCGCCTGTGCAAACGGTCGAGACGATTATGCTATCGATTATATCGATGTTATCGTCACCGAACGATGAATCGCCTGCGAATATCGACGCGGCGAAGCAGTTTCGAGAAGATTACCCAGGGTTTAAGAAACGCGTCTCAAAGTGCGTGAGAAAAAGTCAAGAAGATTGCTTTTAAAAGCGCAGGTTTTTTAAGCGCAATAATAAATACAATTGTATATACACACACGAAAAGAGAGAGAGAGAAAGAAAACGCACCGCTGAATAGCGCGACGCGGTAATCATTTGACGGTTTCGAAACGAAACAGTCGACCTATAATAAAATGACACGCTTATGTTGTTTGACACATATGAATAGAACACAGGAATTACTAATAAAGAAGAACAGATACGCGAGAGAGGTAGATAGCAATGCTAGAAAAATATATATACGAGAAGAGAGAGAGAGAGAGAGGGAGAGTCTGATACGAAATATGAAATATTGATATACATATACAATTATATTATGAGTACTTACTTACAACAACTACTACTGCTACTACTCTTACTACTACTACTACTACTATAACTACTACTATTAGTTCTACTATTCTTTTCGTTCGTGCGCATCTTTCGGTTTCGTACTCTTTCTCATCTTAAACGCCGCGTAAAGAACGCTCCCTAAAACTCCAATAAGCATGCCACAAAAATTTGCCCATTGAAATATTCCCCCAAACACTACGTATCCTATCCATACTACGACTAAATCTTTCACGTTTCCACAAATCGCTTGCGTCAGCGCTGAATTCACTGCAGTATTTAAGAATACAGAATAGTTCAACGCGAACGCCAGAACGCACGAACCTACGAGAACTTTAAAAAACCCTTCGTTTTCGTTCACGTAAACAATCGTACCCCAAATCTCGCCTTTAATTAAGCTCACTAAAAACAACGGCCCCATGCACCAAATCGCGTTCGTCCACATTAAACCAAACGCGTTCAAACCACTCACTTTCGAAATCCTCCCAATAGTCAACAAATACACCGCAGTCGCCATGTTATTCAAGCAGACCATGACGTACCCGTACAACGTAAACTCCATATCGTTCACCCCGGCGACGATAGCTCCAACGACCATTAACAAAACTGCAAAACAAATGTCCAAATCCTGTGTCTTCTTAAACATCAAAAACTCACATAACATCGTAAAAGCCCCAGTCGTCCTCCTTAAAGTCGTATACATCGGTAAATTCACCCCGCGCAACGAAACCATGCTCAAAACCATGTACGTCACGTACGCTATAGCTAACGGCAAGCATTTCTGGAACATCTTTTTTCTCGGGAACCCTTGTTTCGTCATCATCATCATATTCTTATTTTTATACGTCGTCGCAGTTGTTACAGAATCATCATTATCATCATTCGACGAAGAAGAAGAAGAAGTACTGTTTATGCTATGTTGCCTAAACTCGATCAATCCAATTCTCTTAAATACGTACAAAATCACAGTCGAAACGAATAACTGTAACAAAGTAATCACGTTCGCATATGGGAAATCGTATAACGATAAAGCGGTCTTATTGAACGATAATAAGCAGATCGCTGAGAGCATGTACGCGAATGCTATCGCAACACTTTTTATTCCTGCATTCCCGAGCGTTTTCGTTACAGCGTTCGTTTTACTACTGCTCGCGCGTAAGTCCGCGCCTAACAGTCCTTTGGAGAGATACGAAGCAGAGGACGGTGATGCTGATTTCTTTTGTGCGAAATTCGAAATCATCGCGCTCGGTTTTGTTCTCGTAATTAATCAGTTTCCAGACGAAGCAGAAGAGCGAAACTGTGACGAAAGAGACGTTTCGTTACCTAATTTTGAATTTCTGGAACTGTCGTGATTTTCACTTTTTCTGATAAACGAGCGACGTCCTCGACCGACGACGCGCGTTTATAGAGAAAGTGGTGAATGTGTGCGTGTGAGT
>Ga0302126_10000803_pt1 | contig 19567 bp, 20 predicted proteins | sample CB4_20m_MG_FD_203108 | JGI IMG/M metagenome (GOLD analysis project Ga0302126, IMG submission 203108) | Marine microbial communities from Western Arctic Ocean, Canada - CB4_20m | ecosystem: Environmental > Aquatic > Marine > Oceanic | place: Canada: Western Arctic Ocean | collected 2017-09-24 | reverse complement strand
GACCGATTCCCCTGACTGTTGTCCATACATCGTCCAATACACGCGATATACCGTACACCCACACTCGCTGACTCAAGACTGACCTGACCTTTTTCTTGTCCGACCGCAGGACAACGCCGGGCTCCACCCCGGGTGCGTCGCGTTTCAACGAACCCCCCCGAAACGCAAAAGCGAATGGGGCGCGTTACCGAACTGGTTTTTGTACAAAGAAATGGTCCTTTCCAGCCAGGTGTTTTTAAGAGACGCCAGCAGTGTATCCCCGGAACAGATCGTTTTGTTCGGTGGGTCGAAGATTTTGGACGTGGATGGGGGGGGGGGGGGCGGGAGCGATGACGCGAAAGCGACAACGGCGAGTGGCGTATCATCCGCGGCCGAAGCGCCTTTGCTCGGGGCGGACGGAAGGCCCGCCGCGTCGAGCTCATCGTCCCCCACGGGGCATGCAGCAGCCTCGAAAGAAAACACCAGCGTCTCGGCGTTGCTTGACGGATGGATCGTAATTTCCAGCGCGTGCGCGGACACGAGCGAGCTCCTGCTTGACGTGCGACGCGAACTGGACGCCGCGCTCGCGTTCAAGGTGATGCACCCCAAGAAACCGCTGCCAAACGCGAGTGCGGACATCATAGACGCCGTGGCGGCGACCCTCTCCGTGGTGGAGCGCCGGAACGAGGCGGGGGTGGAGCGTTTGAGACGCAGCGAGGGCGGGTCAGGCGGCGGGTTTGACCGCTTCGCGAACAAAGACGGGTTTGGACGGCAGCCCGAGCGAGCGGGCGGTTCCGGAGGTGGGTCATTCGGTGGAAACCAATTCGGTGGAGGGTCTTCGCAAAGAGACCGGCCCGGGTTCGGGCGGCCGGAGCGCGCGGGGTTCGGGAACGGCGGCGGCGGCGGTTCGCCGAACTCGAGCTCCGGGGGCGGTTCTCGGAAAGAGGGAAGACTGCGCCGGGACGCGGACGGGAACTTCGTGCGCACGCGAGAGTAGTAACTTGTGTATTGGCAAACAGTCAGAGTAGGCGGGTGGAGCGATTCGGTGTGAATGCGGCACGAAACGCCTTGAGAAATCGTTTTTATATTTCACAAACGAGGACGACCCATCCCGAGGACGTATAAATTAACCACACCCTCGTTACGGGTACCACTCGTACTACGTCCTAGCTATTAGAGCACTTGCCTTGTCCTAGCCGCGTTTAAATAACGAAGCGTTCGATGTGCTGGGTGGATTTGTGCGCGAAAAAAATAGCGCCCGCCGTGGAAACGGCCCGAAAGCCTGAAGAGACTTTTAAGTTAGGAACACCCAAAACAGCGCTGACAGCACGAAAAGAAGCGAGTCGCATGCGTCCCAATTTTGCTCTCGACTGTTCGAACGCCAAAGAGTTCGACTTCCAGGAATTCAACACGCGCGGGCGCCATTGGCGAGTGCACTTCACGACGCGTCTTGACCGGTCAAGAGATTGGTGTTTGGTGTGTGTATTCGGCTCCCGGGATTCGTGTATTGTGTGTGTCCCGTTCGACCCGCCGAAAAGGCGCGTGACGCAAACGCGGTCCACGCCTCGCGGTCCGACGTTTGACGACACCCGGATCGGTCCAGAGGTCGCGTTGTAAGATTCGACACTTTGCGATTTGGACACTCGGGTGGGGGGACGCGCGTTCGGTGTGACACCACCCTCCGTAGTGAAGTGAATTGAGTTACGCGTGTGGTCCGGGCGGTACGGACCGTCGCCTTTTCCGCGGTAACGGGCCGGCCGGCGTGACAACACGAGAGACGCACGAGAGTACCCGCGGACAGACCCCCGGCGCGCGGCAGATTCGGGCGGGACAAAAAAGCGAGGGGTTTTCCTCTAAAAAAGTGAAAGAAAACACAAAAGAGACAACCGCCATGGCCAACTATTCCTTGAATTTCGATTTCGGCACGTGCACCGTGGGCCCCCTCGGAAGAGGGAAGAAACCAAGCCGACTCCAAGAAATCTTGGGCGACGAGCCCTTCGAAAACAGTCTACTGGAGCAAATCAGCTTGATAAACAAAGCCATTTTCCAAGCACCCGCGCCGAGCTACACGAAGAGGTAAGAATGTTTTACCTCCATCAATCAATCAATATTTGAGAAGTTTCGATTCTTGTCGTTTTTTTGGACTCGATTTGGACGAACCTCCCACCGCCTAACTCTCACACCCACCGACTCTTCCTCTACCTAACCCCCCCCCTTCCATCCTCCCCACAAAAAAAAACAGCACGCACCCTTGGTCCCCCGCGGACTGCGTGTGGCTGGACTCAATGGCGGGGTACCACTTCCCCGCGGTTTTAGTGCGGTACAAGCGCGGCCCCGCGGTGCGGACCGTGATTCACTGCCACGCCAACGCGTGCGATATCGGTACGTGTATTCGGGCTTTTCCAAATCCAGACACTGTTTACTGCCCCGACGTGACTGTTTGAGTGCACTACGGCCGTAAGATTTACGGCGTACTGGCGACTCTTACAAGTACATCACAAGTGCGCTGTTTGCGCAACAGTACACCCACACTCGCCGACTGACCCCTTTTCTTTCCCAATCGCAGGCCACATCTACGAGCTTTGTCAACGGGACGCGGAGTGCTGGCGCGCGAACGTGTTGCTTGTGGAGTACCCGGGTTACGGCGCGAGCCCGGGGGTGCCTTATGAACGGTCGGTGGACCGACACGTGACCGTGGCGTACGGGTACCTCACCGAAGAGCTGCGACTCGCGAGCGAATCTATTGTTCTTTTCGGCAGAAGCTTGGGCAGCGGCCCGGTGTGCCGCTTGGCGCAAAGGTTGCAGGAAATGGGCTCCACCGTGGGCGGGGTGATTCTGCATTCGCCTTTCATTTCTGTGAAGGAGGTTGGGGTGGCGTTGCTCGGTGGGGTGGCCCGAATCATGTCCGACCGGTGGGACAACAGGGCGCCGTTGACGACGCTAAAAACCCGCGTGCTAATAATTCACGGCGCCTCCGACGAGGTGATTCCCTTTGCGCACGCGGAAACGCTACGTGACATCAGAGTGCGAAACGGCCTGCACGTCACCTTCGTCCCGACGCAAGGCACGCACAACTACTTCTCGTACTACCGCGATTACCTACACCCGGTGGAGAACTTCTTGACCAGCACCACACACAACGGGAAACAAAGTAACCCCGGCAGGGCGTTGCCGCCGTTGCCCGACCCGTTGCCGATGGCGAAGTACTCCAAAGCGCAGGTCTGGGAGATCATGGAGCTGCGACGGAAAACGCGGGAGCAGGAGAGTTACGAGGCGGATGCAAAGGGACGGGCCGGCCCTGTGGCCGGCGCTGGGCACCGAGAAACGTCGCCCAACAGCACTTTGGTGGAGGGCGAGATAGGGTATGACGAGCGAAGCGGGCCGACGAGCTCGGATGACGAAACGGAACCGGCGCGAAACCCGGGGCGACGCGTCGTTCGTCGGGATTCCCTGGATTTGCTCGACGCCAAAGCCCTGGCTTCCGCGGGGCACACGCCTGCGGCTCGGAAAACGCGGTGGCGGAAAGGCCACGGGCGGGATACGACGCGGAAAAACCAGACTAGCGGATCGTACGATGACGACGACGCTTCGGCAAAGATCCCGGGCGGCGCGAGCCCGTTTGGAAGCAAGATGGTTGCGACGACGACCCGGTAGTGTTTTTGCCTCTGCCCTGTCTGTTTGTCCATACATCGCGATATGAGGTGTGTAGATTCGGTAGCAAAACTGCACTGTAGAATCGAGTGTTGATATTATCAATCTTGCGCCCTGGGAAGAGAAAGTGAAGTGCGTCGTGTCATAATTCACGCCAAAACACGCACTCGCTGGTCATGCGATCAACCGCAGAAGCATCCCGCTCATCTGGAACGACTTACTCGTTTCCTCCAAACACGTGTCTTTCTCTTCACGCGACCAGCTCTCGGCGGCGGCGTTGAGTTTGTCCTTCACATCAGCCAGGCTGGTTTCCAGACCGCCTGAGGATAGGTAAAACAAAGTGTCAGCCTTGTACGCGCAAACGTGGAGGCGGGATTTGGGAAAGGCCCAACACGTACCTTCACCCGCCCATTTGTAAAACTCCAGCTCCTTCCCGTCCAGAATCATCTCGCTCACTTTCCGCCCGATCATCTTCCCCCCCGCGCTGTGCGCGAAGTAAACGTTGTAGAAGTGGCAGATGAACTTCTCGGGTGAGTTTTTGGCTAACGCTTTCAGGAAGGTGGCGTACTCCAACCCGGGGCCGTCCGCGGCGGGCGCTTTCATCGCGTGCGTCAGTTCAAACCAAGCGATGTCTGAGATGTAACAGCCGAAAGTGTCAGTCTCTCGTGATGTGTATGAGTAAACAGTCAGGGCAGAGGTAATAGTCCCTTCTGGTACGAGTATGGGCAATCGCAGAGGCGGAACGTGGTGAGTGGGAAAGTTCCTTACCTTTCGTCAGTCCCTCCGTGCGTTCAAGCCCCGTGTTCACGAAAGCGGCGTACTGCGGTGACTCCCCCGACGCGACGATCTCCTCCATCGCTTCGTACATCACCTTGCTCTCCACCAGAAACGCGAGGTACTTCTCCTTCGTGGGTTCCCACTGGCGCATGGGTTGCTGTTCCGGCTTGGGCTCGGCGCGTTTCTCCCCCTCCTTCGGGGCCTGTTCACGCGTGTGAAGCTTCATCGCGACGAACCTCATTTCCTCCACGAACCCTTTCTTGTCCCCAGGCCGGCGATCGCTCGAACCCCCGCCGCCTCCGTGGCCGTGGCCGTGCGCAGAAGCGGGGGCGGTGCTGGCTTCGCCGTGCGCGTGCGCGCGAGGGACCAGGGCGTGTTTCGATTTCGACAAGCGCGTCGGTTTCTTCGCGGCGGGGATCGCGACGCGCGCGGCGAAGGACACGGAGCTCAAAGAGTGCGCCATGGTGGTTCGGGGCGTTGAGTAGCCCGAAAGCGGGTGCGGTGACGCGAGCGGCGAAGTTTCAACTGCGCGGTCGAGGAGTGGCACGCCGCACACGAACCTGCATGGCGAACGCGTCCGACGACGTCCGAGGAATGTTTCTCTTTTCTTTGCGTGGTGACGTCGCGGCGCGTGTCGGTGCGGTCGGTTGACGAAGCGAAAGTGACAGCTGGCCAGGTGGGGTCGGTCCTCCTTTCTTGAATGTCTTTGTCATATGCTGACATGTCACACCCCTCTCTTCGCGCCAAACTCGCCGTGCGTCTTGATTGGCGGACGAGGCAAAAGAGCGCGCAAAACGTGACACCTGCTTTTGGAACCTTCGCTTTTGCCTTCCAAAAGTGGTCGCGTTTTTTTCTCTCAGACCGATCACGCAAGCAGAAAGCAACAACAAATTCGCGCCCACGCCAATCAAATCACGTCCGCGCGGTGGTGCGTCTTGGGCCCGAGCGACGCGAAACCGCGTGTGGTGCCCCCGGGTGTGGTGCCCCCGGGTGTGATTCGTGCCCCGCAGCGCCGCCGCGCATGGACACCGAGCAAGCAATCAGGGGGTGGCTCCAGGCGGATGAGTCCGGTGCGTGGCCTGCTGGCGATGTGATGGGCCTTCGCGCGTGCGGTTTGAATCTTCCCAGATCTCGTGCCGACCTGTCTCGTACCTAAGACGAGTCCTGACCTCCCCTCCCCTCTCTCCACACCTCCTAACACCTCAGCCGCGTCCTTCCTGAGCCGCACTTTAACCGACCCCGTGCTCACCGGCGTGCCTTTCATCGACCAGCACGGCGCGCTGAGGGCGGGACAACTGATGGAGGTGTGCGGCGTGGGCGGTTCGGGTAAGACGGAGATTTTGATGCAAGCCGCCGTGAACTGCGCGTTGCCCGTGGAAAGTCACGGGGTGCGGTTCGGCGGGTGCGCGACGCACGTGCTGTTGCTTGACTTGGACGGAAAGTTCGACACGTTGAGGTTGTTGAAGATTTTAACGGCGCGGATCACGGACGCGCTTGGGCGACGCGGGGGCGCGGGAAACGATGAATCTAATGGTGATGAAACCAATTCTATCAATCAAAACAATGCGCGAATCTCCGACGCCGTGTACCGCGAAAGCGTCGGACGGTTCCGGATGATCCGGTGTCACAACAGTTTGGATTTTTTGAAAGCCCTCGCGGTGGTGGGAAGAGTTTTCGAAAGGCACGAAACAAACGCGGGAGGGGGGTATGGGGAAACAGTCGGGGGAATGACCGACGGCGGCGCGAATGGAAACGGAAACAACTCTGAAACCTTTTCCAAAAAAAAAACAAACGACAAACCCCCGCGGCGGTTGCTTCTTGTGGACAACGTCGCCGCGTTTTACTGGCTTGACCGGGCGAGCCGAAGGGAGCACGGCGCCCCGCTTTCGCTGCACACAGTGCACCACCTCAGCGCGGAGATGCTTCTTGAGATTAGTAGGCGGTGCAAAGCGCCTGTTATTTGTACAAAAGCCGTGGTGGTGTCGAGCGCGCAGCAACAAGGGAACGGGCACCAAAGTAACGGCGCGAATAACGGACCGAACAACCAACACCAGCAGATAAACCCCCCACAGCAACACAAGGATTTCCTCCCCCCGAAGTGGACCAGCGCGGTGACGCAACGGCTGGTGCTTGACGTGGAGCGGGAAGGACAGAGTCACCATGGGAATCACAACGGGAACCTTACTGACTCAAGAATACCTCAAGCCGGCGACCGTTCCGGGCGCGGCGGCGTCCCCGCTTCATTCGTCGCGTGGTGGGAGCTTCCGTCAGGTCGACCAAACGCGCGGTACGTCGTGGACGGTGAGGCGGGGATTCGGGTTTGTGAATGATTACCTGGTTGGGAAGGAGGTTGTTGGGGTGCATTTAGTGTAGTGCGCATTTAGTGGACGGGCGTATCCGGATCGGACATATAGAAGTAGCAGTAGCGTTCGACGCGAGACGAACACCGTGTTTTTTCGAAACGGTTGTGAAATAATTATTAGCTCTTACAATCACTTCTTTCGTCTTTCAACAACACCCACCCCCTTACACCCCCTTAACCCCCGAAAACTGCGAACCGCATGTCACGAAACGCGTACGGCGTAAACCGAAAAAAAGAAACAGTCTCGCGACTTTTTCTTTTTTTCGCCGCGTCGTTTGCGTACGAACGCCAGTCGCAAAGTTCTCCCCCCGTCGCCCGCACCCACGCACACACAATACAAATAACACATACACACCCATCCCACTGGCTTTCTTGTCACTGTTTCTTGTTCACCCTCTACGTTCACCCCCCAATTCCCCCCCAACTCGTACATCGTTTCTTCTCGTTCTTTTTGTAATGAAGAAACTTTCTTGTTCTTTTCGCAAGTGCCTTTCTTTTCTCAGCACGCCTCCATGGCGGCGTCCTCGAAGAAGGACCCCCCCGCGTCCAGAGGCCCTGTTGGTGAGGGGGTCAAAAACTCCCTCCCGCCGTTGGTCTCGTCGTACTTCGCGTTCCCGCACTCGATCGCTTGGAACACGGAATCGGTGGACATGGCGTGCTGCAACACGGGTTCCGGCTGAACCGCCGTCGTGTCCGAAACGGCGATACCAACGTCGACCTCGGTGTTTCCACGCGCGCCAATCAGCGCATCCGCCGCGTCCCCGTTGCCGTTCCACGCCGTATCCTCCGCCACGCCGTACTCCCCACACAGAGTAGGGTCACTCCCACCTCCTGTCCCTACGGGTGGCAGCGCGTCTTTGTAAAGTTTTAGAATGGAGGACATCGCGGGCCCCAACGCGTCGCACCCGTACCCCGTGGCGACCCTCAGCTCGCTTGGCCACACCGGATAGATACCCAGCTGTAACCGCGCCGTGGCGACGATCGCGGCACCGAGCGTACTGGCGCTATGCCTTGTCGCGACGTGCCCGTCCTGGAGCACGATTGAGTGCAGGTAACCGGCGAGTTTTCGTAGCTGCACCGCGCACTCTTTCGTCCACTGCCGGTCGCCGACGTCGTCGTGCGGGAACGTCCCTCCACCCGTCAACGCCAAAGTGGCTTCAAGGAAATGCGCGCTCACCACGTGCGCTAACTCCCAATTAAGCTCAATCAAAACCGCGAGTTCCATTTTCCGGATTATATCCACCGAGTACACGTCGCTGGCGCATTTGCGTAGCTTTGACAGGGACGGGACGTCCTGTTCCACTTCCTCGTATTTCACTGCAGATGGGATGAGGGCGATGGGAGGAAAGAAATGTCAGACACTTTTTATTTTTTGGAAAATATTTCGGAAGCTTCCGAAATCTGATCGTAGGACTGTGTGGGTGTTTGGGTCCGCGGAGAGCCACGCGAGGCGGCCGCGGCCGGCGGGGGAGCGAGGGATCGCGGGAGCACTCGTAATACTTAGTAGTACCCGCGGTTCCGGTCGATTTCATGGCTTGATCACTTGCAGGGACGTTCGCGAAGAGACGAAGCCAAACACAGACAGAAAAAAAACACCGACAGGTCGTGGGCAAACCAACGAGAGCCGTGGACGTACCCGCGACTTCCAGGCAGCACATCGCGACGAGTTGCAGGGATGTCTTTGGGACGTTGACCTTGGACAGGACGCGATCCTGTGAGAGATTTACGTGAGAGGGTGGGTGGATACGCACATGTCAGGTACGGGTCGTGGACGATACGCATCGAGTGACTCGCGCTCGCGCGTCTTGAGGCGCGCGGACACCGGGACCGATCGCGACGGGAAAAATCGGAAGCATCGCAAGCTTGTCAAAAAAAAACACACGTACCATGTACTGCACCGCCAAGTCCGCGGTGGTTGGGCCGAACCCAAAGTCCGCGCATACCTCCAGAATCCACTCGATTAGAGTCGCGCGGTACTTCATGTGCCGCGCCGTTTGCGGGTCCAGGACGGCGCCATTGCACGTACTGGATACCTCCCTCGCGCGCAAGGCAAGCACCACGTCCGCCCACACGTTCGTCGGGGTGGCGCTTTCGGTGGCGCACGCGAAGGATTCGCACAGCTCGTGAAGCGTGCTCCCAAGGAACGGCCCGGGAAGCCGCCGCTCGGTGGCCTCACGGAACTTGCCGTTGGTGCGCTCGTTGATTTCCCGTTGCTTCGCGCCAAACCCCGTGGTGTCAACCAACGTCTCCGTCTCCGCGATGAACAAGTCCTCGTCCGTGTCCGTGTCCCCAGGGACGGCATCGTTGCCGGCATCGAAACGATCGGGGTGTTCGTCCCCACCAACACCGACGTAGTCCATGCTCTCCCCAGAGACGTACTCGTCGCAAAGGTCGTGCTCCGTGATTGGCCGGAACCCGAAACGGGGGGGGGGGAAGGTGGCCGCCATCGTGGTTAAGTTTGAAACTCAAAAGACACGCCTTAGCTCCCACTGACGCCTCCTCCGGCGACGCCCTGGCAACTGCCGGCAACGCTTCGCGGCGTTCAGGATCGCGCGAAGACACTTTCCCCGGTCGGTCACGCCAACTCACACCTAGCGCACGTCCCACACCAAATCGCACCACAACTAGTGCACAAACCACCGACCCGAATCTCCCGGGCGACCCTAACCGCGAACCGCGTGTGCGTAGCCTGCACCGCGCGCGTGTCCCGAGTGGCCATCGGAGGATGGAACATCGCGTGCTCTTCAAAAAAACGAGAGCTTCAAAGGTGCTCACTTTTTGAAGACTCGCTGCAGTGAAAAACAAAAAGGGACTCGCGAGAACTTTCAGACTTGTCGGACACTCGGACTCGGAAGCGCTTTTTGCGCGACTGCAGGGTCGTACCCAAAATGCGAAAATGCGCGGCACAGACACAACGAGCTGGACAAGGCCAAAGGCAAAAGAATCTAATCTTAATTTTCGATTTTCTGTCTCCTCGTTTCCCTTCACGATTTCCGCGGGAACGCGATCCGATACGGGAAATTGGGGCCACGCAGGAGCCGGGCGCTGTGTTTTCTTGTGTCATACCTCGGGAGCGATGATTGAGCCGAAAAACTCGTGGTTTACTCGTCCAGAAAGGGCGTTGGGGACGGAATGGAGGGTGGGTGGGGAGTTTAAACTTCCTATTTAATTTGCCAAAAAGCTGTGAGTGTTACATTCTCGGCTCATCACTCGGAGCCACGGCGCTGGTGAGGTAGCCGGTACGCGGTGGGTGAAGGCGCCGGCGGCCAGTGAGAGGCGTACTTGTGAGGCGGGTATACAGGTTGTGCGTTTGCTTTGACGGACTGCGGCAGGGACACCGGCGGTGACGGGAACACGCGCCCCGAGAGAGAGGCGGTTTCACGGGAAAGCGTGAAAAGTCCGCCCTTACATGTCGTCCCTTCCCGTGAAGACCCGCGGTGTCGCCCGCTCGTTCGCGTGTTGCGTCAGCGCCGCCACGCGCACTGAACGCGAAACAGGCGAGGAACCAGAACCAGAGGGGGACCCGCTGTCTCCGGTTAAACCCGAAGAAACGCTCGGGGCGGTCGAGGTTTTGGGGATTGGGAGGGATGGGAAGGTGCAGAGTGGCGTTGAAACGGGTGCTGGTTTCGCGTCTGGGGAAAACGAGGCAGTTGACACTACGCGCGGTGTTGAGGAGGAAACACTTTTGAGTGACAGCTCTGAGAAAAAGGGTAACCTTGATGAAGCAAGCGCGACGCCCACGACACGCGACCGCCGAACAGACTCGCGCGTTCCAAACTTCCGCGAACACGCCGACGCCGTCGCCGTTTCGAACGGGAAGGAGCTCGCGAACAAAGGCACTTCGATTTCCGATTTCGACGCGAGCGACTTGGAAGCGCGGGACATGGACGTCGGGGGAATTTTGTTTGGAGACGAAAACGGCGCGAGCGCTAATAAGCGCACTGCTAATGTAATGACGCGTGACACTGCGGAAACAGTGACGCATGACACTGCTACACTAACGGAAAAAGCAAACGCAACCCGAGACGAAGACGCGACCGAACGCAGTGCGCTGTTGCGGGGTGACCAAACCATTTCGTCTTCTTCTTTTGACAACGACACCAGCCCTACACGAAAAAAACAAACCCGTGCGTCGCGTGGGAACCGATCCCGGGCTGGTTTGTTACTGCCCGTTCCGTTTTACCGCAAGCCTTTCGCCAGCGCGAAGGGGGTGGTGTTGACGATGACGAGCGTCGCGGCGGCAATCGCGGTCACCGCCTGCGCGTTGGTGTTTAAATACGGAATCCCGTTCCCGGTTGTTCGGGTGGACGCGAACGGAGACGCGCTGGCGTTTTCGGAAACGGCCGGTGACGTGGTCGTTTCGAAAACCGTTTCGGAAACCGTTTCGGGAAAGCGCGGCGAGAAAGGGGGCGAATCGGGCGGCCGTGTCAGTTCGAGTTCAAACGACGACAAGGCGGAACGAACCGCGCACGTCGCGGCGAGCGACGACGGCGACTTGGATTCGGATTCGAAACCCTCCTCGGGTTTGGCACCGACGCGATTGATGAGTGAAAATACGCACTTAAAGACGTCAAAAGAGTCTTTGATGCGAGAAAGTACGCACTCAAAGACGACTTCGAAGACGCCTTCGAAGCCGTCTCCAAAGAAGCCTTCGAACACGCGTTCGACGCGTTCCACGAAAGTGTCCCCCTCGGTGTCTGCTCAGAGAAAATCGGTTAGCAAACGATTAGCAAAGTCTTCCAAAAGCTCGAGCCGCGCTTCCAAGAGTTCCCCCAAGCGCGGTTCAAAGAAGGGCGAGGCGAGGTTGGGCGAGGTTGGCGAGGACGCGGGTTCAAATCCTGAGGTCTCCTCCGTGTGCGTTTCCACGCACAACGAGGCGAAGCACGGCATGCACCGGCAACACTCTACGGCGTGCGGGGGAACACAAGCCGGTCTGGGGTACGTGGGCCACCCGTCCGCGAAGTGCCAGCGGTGCTACCTCAGTAACACGCCAGCGGAGACGCAGAGCGGGTCGTTGGCGTGGTGCGGGGAAGAGGTGTGCGAACAAGGGGGATTGACGGGGTGCCAACGCAAGCGCAAACGGTCCGCGTCGTCGCTGGGCGCGGCGATTGATTCGGGTTCGAGTTCTCGAAAAGTCGCGCGCGCGTCACTAAATGCCCACTCGTCACGACGCGCCGGGCCGAAACAGGCTCAAACTTTGACACATACACACACACACACGAAACGAACCGTCGGCCGGTGCGTCACCGACCGCGGCGACGCGGAGGTTGGGCGGTTCGTTTGGGAAGACGCGACGTGCGCGAACGGCGCCGGTACGTGTTGTATTTCCCAAATCCCAACACTGTTTTATCTCTCGGCTGGTGACTGTTTGTCCATACATCGCCCAACACGCGACTGACACTTTTCGTTTACAACCAGGCGTGGGGTGTCGGGATTTCAAAACGCACCAGTGCCGGTTCTGCGCGGTTGGCGGTGAGGCAGGTTTCGATGCGGTTAACGAGTCGGACGATTTTGAAAACGACCAGCCCTGGTCCTTACACTCCTGTCCGCGCGACGTCTGCGACGTGCATAACCTAAGGTGGTCGCTGTGCGACGAGGCGTGATTGTACACCTTGATTTGTAAAATTGGAAGTTGCAGAAAAACTTTGCTTTCTTTTATTCGCGCGTATTTTCGTTGAAACAGTCACACCAATCACACCGCCACCGCGCGCTCGTCGCGCGGCCGTGTGGTTCGCATGGCCTCCGAAACCGCTCGTCTCCTCGCGCCCCTCGTGAAGCGCGCGGACGAGATTCAAAGGCACCACCCGCTGATGGCGTACTACTGTGCGTGAGGCGAATCGATTCCGAAATCTGACGAAACGGTGTCACCCCACGACGTTGCCGACCAAGACGACCAGCGCGTGGGAAGTACACAAAGACACCCTCCCTGACCACTCCCGTACCTGTTATTCCCTCGTTTCTGAACCCCCCAAAAAACCAAGCCGACGCGTTTTCCGCGGCGGCAGCGTTTCTCGACGCTCGTTTGTTTCGGCGCGCGAAAAAAAGAATTGAAACCGAGACAGCAATACCCGGAGTGGCGCGCCTGGGACTTGGCCTGTGCGTTTCAGTCAGGGAAACCGCCGACGCTGGTGGCGGTACAACACGTAGGGACTGGCACGGGGGATGCACGTTTTGGGGCGGGCACAACGCGCTCGCCGACTGTGTTTACCGCGCCGTTGGCGCCGTTGGCGCCTCCACCAACTGCACGTGCACCTCCACCGTCTCCACCCGCGTGCGTACCCGCGCCTCCACCAATGCACGCACCACCCGAGGAACACGCAACACTCACGCACATCTCGCGGGGGTTGCGAGAAACACCACCGACTTCGCGTGTTGCACACGTGGCCAGTCTTCCCCGTGACGAACACGAAAAAGAGAAAACCGAAACACGTACAGGTCGCTGAACCCCGAGTTGGGGAAACGGCGGTCCTTTCGCGGTCGGCGATGCTGTTTTGTACCGGAACTCCCTAAACTCTGGCGTGGACGAGGATTCGACCACGACGGGTTTCTCGTCGGCGACGGTGCTCGCTGTTGATTTACAGTGCGACCTCCCCTCGTACGTCGTGGACGTGGCCGGTACGGAGCGACACACGTCAGCGGAAAGACTGGCTCCGCCGCCCGACCCTACGCAGGCGCTTTGCGGCGGCGTCGCGAGTGACGACGCGCAAACGGCTGACGTGGCGGTCGCGGCGGAATCGGTGAATACAACAAACGCGGCGGAACAGACGCGGCGTACAAAAGAAGGTTTAGAGTTAGAAAATAGTGGTCCTGCCAGCGACGCAGGTAAAGGTGTTGGTGTTTCGCGGAAGGCGAGTGATGACACCACAGCGTTTGCGGTCGCGCACGAGCTCGTGATACGCGCGGCTGGAGTTCTGGACCCGAACGCTGCGAAAAAGTCGGGCGATCGAAGTGAAGCGGTGTGGTATTTGAAACGCGCGCTCCAGGCGCTGGAAGCGCCGGAGCGCGTGAGATGATTGAACGAGTTTATTAAAGTCCAATATTACGCGATTCTTTCCATCCACCGGCGCGTGTGACCACGGAACACCCGTCGACCGGCGCGTATGGCCAGTCACAGGGCACCCACACGTATCCCACACCCACGTACCGATGAATACCACGGTACATACGTTTCGTTCTGAATCCATCCGTCGACGCGCTGTTCCTCAAAAACCCACCCCCTCACAGGTAAAAGTCGCGTTGCCTGGATTCCCCGCCCACTTCTTTCAGCTTCCTTAGAATCTTGCTGAAGTACTCCTCCATGTACTCCTCTAACGACGTCACGTCGGACGGGTCCATGCCGAGCTTTTTGTAGGTTTCGTCCATGGGGGCGTCGAACTTGACGCCCGACGCGAGGACTGCAATGGGTAAAAGAAAACGTCAGTCTCGAGTCGGCGAGTGTGGGTGTACTGTAGTGTTGTATGTACCGTAGTCGACCAGAGGCAGTAACAGCGCACTTGTGATGTATTTGAAAGAGCCGCGAGTACTAATTTGTTGGTAGTACTGCAAAGAGGTGCAGCAAACAGTGTGCCTGGATTTGGAAAAGCCTTTTTACGTACCTTCCGCGAAGGCGAGCCGGTCCGCGGCGGGCGCGGTCCACTGGAAAAAACGAGTCACACCCCTCGTGGCTTTGAGTAGAAGCACGGGAACCTTGGAGACGTTCGCCTCCGCGCCTCCCAGCTTTTCGCACAAAGAAATCACCTCGTTCACCGAGTACGCCTTCGGCCCAGCCAGGGTCATCACTTGGTTCGCGGCTTCGTCCCGGCGGCACGCGGCTAAGGTCATCTTCGCCACGTCTTGGGTGTCCTGTGATTGGAAAAGAAAAAGGTCAGTCTTGAATCGGCGAGTGTGGGTGAACTGTATGGGCAAACAGTCTACGTGTGATGTATGTAGTAACTTCCTTTTATGACCAGTGTACTCGACCAGGGGCAGTAAATAGTCACGCGGGGGCAGTAAACAGTGTCGCGATTTGGGAAATACAACACGTACCAGGTACGCCGTTCGCGTGTCGTCGTCCGTGCCCCAGACCTGCTGTTCCTCGAGAATAGGCACGGCGTAGCCCGAAATTAGCGGCTGCATGAACCCGCACAGCCTCAAAACGGTGTAGTTCATCCCGCTCGCTTTCAGGTACTCCTCCACCGCGTACTTCATGTTCATCAGCGGTACTTCTTTGTGCTGTTCGCACTTGTCGATTGAAAAAAACACGTACCTCTGGATCCCCATTGCCGCCGCGGTTTGGATGCAATCCACTTTGGCTTTCCAGTCAATCGCGAGGGTGTCCTCTTCAGGCCTCGCCGTGCTCGCGTCAATCACGGTGTGGATCCCCACGAACGCCGCTGGTAACGTTTCTGGTTTCGTCAGGTCACCTGAAACGGTGGTCGCGCCCCAGTCGCGCAAAAAATCAGCCGGGTTTTGCCGCGGACGAACAAGGCAACGCACGTCGTACCCCTCATCCAGTGCTCGTCTAACGACCTGCCTTCCCAGCGTACCAGTCGCGCCGATCACGAGCATCGCGGTTTTCCTCACGGGCGTGCCGCTCGTGGCCGCCGCGGTTGGCGCGGCTTCCTCGGCGACGCATCGCAGAGGACCGCGGGTGACGCGCGAGTTGGCGGATTTGCGGCCGGCTTGCGCGCCACCCAAAGGCGTCGCGAGCGCGACCCTATAGCCGAGAACAGAGGCGGTCGTCATCGTGCTTATGTGTGTGTGAATTCGCGGTCGAGCCACAACGAGCCTCGACTTGAGGCTGGCGCGTCAGGAGTGCGCAAACGCAGGCGCCATCGCCGAGACTTGGATAAAGAAAACAAGGCTGAGAGAGTCGGGGCGACGTGGCTTCGGGAAAAGCGTGAAAAAACAATCGGTACCAGCAAGGACCAGCCGGCCCGCGAAGGGTTCCGACGCAAATGCGCGCTTTCTCGCACTCGCATTTCGTCGCAGCCTGCCACACCGCGTGTCAGTCACGCGCGCGCGTCGACCTTTTCAAACCACGCGTCGGGCCAACGCGCGTGTCTTCGCGGTCGGACCGGTCTTCGTCGTCACGACTTGGTTTGGAAGACCCGTGGTGAGTGAATTACACTGGCGCAGGGCTCGCGAGTTTGGCGAGGTAAAGTCGGCGGCGTCGTCGTCAAAAAACAATCAGGGGCATCTGACTCGTGCCTGTTCCGTGCCTCAGCACGTGTTTGGCGTAAATGTCGACGCCGGCACGTGGAGTGCTCGTCACGAAACCCTCGGTGACGCACGCGAGGCCGCGTGGTTTCGGCTGCAATGCCACAAGGCCACCGAAACGTTCCGCGGCACATCGCCAAGGGCCACGCACACAAAGACACATCACACGCGCGCTGGACCGAGACACACGCGAGCAAACGCAAACGCAAGCGCAACCGTTATCGAACCGCGACGCCCCCAACCGCACCACCTTCAGCGACCTGTCGTTCACCACCCTTACCCGCGGGCAGGTCGTGAGGAAGGACGTGGTGACACGCACGGGGGGGACGCGCTTGGGGAACGTGAGCCAGCTCTGGGTGGACACGGATGGGTGGGAAGTCGTGGCGCTGGACTGCAGGTACGTGTTGCGTTTCCCAAATCCCGCCTCCCTGTTTGCCGGTAGTCCAGAGTAATGACTCACTCACGTTACGATAGACTGACACTTTGTTTTACCCATCTCGTCAGGCCAGCGGGTACCGGCGTGTTTTCGCCCGTCGTGAACGCGGTGGGCGGCGGCCGGGTGGACCACATCTTGATGAGCAGCTTGCGGCAAGTAGGTGACGTGGTGTTGGTGCACGACGAAAACGCGGTGGAACGCCGGTGGAGTTCGTACGGGCTGCAAACCGTGGTCGGTTGTGACGTCGTCACGGAAAGAGGAACCTACATCGGCCGAGTCAGGGATTTCGAGTTCGACCCGGAGGACGGGTTGGTGCAGGTACGTCTTGGGGCTTTCCCCAAATCCCAACTACACTGTTTGCCCATACAGGACTGACACTTTTCTTTCCCAATCGCAGAGGCTCATCGTGGACGCCCTGGGTTTGCCAATCGTCCCCGAACAAGTCGTAAGCACGTACGCCATCGACGTCCGCGAGATTCTGTCGTCCGGCATGGACCGGATCATCGTCGCGGACGGCGCCGAGTCGCGGGTGGAGCAGCTGAGTTCCAGTCTTCTGCAGCGCCTGCAATTGTCAGCGCCGCCGTGGGAAGACGACCTCGCCGTGTACGGCGATTACTACGCAAACGAGTACTACGCTCGGAACACGAACAACGAGTACGCACCTCGCACCTCGAACGAGTCGCAGCCGGAGGAGAGGTCGTCGTACGCGCGCCAGGAACGGGACAGCAGCAGGTCGTCGTACGCGCGCGAACTGGGTAACCAGCGCGAGCGGTTCGAGTGGGAACAGCGACAGGGACCGGGCAGTCGTTCGCGACAAACGCGAGACGACCCGTACGAACGACGCGACGAACAACGCGACGGAATTCCTTTGGTGCGCCCGAACCAGCAGTTCGAACGGAAAGACGCGGACGGCGGGTACGGCGAGCGCCCGGGCGTCGCCGGCGCCGACCGGCCATCCGTCGCCTTTAACGACTACCTGGAACAGGAACTCCGGGAGTACGAGTACGAGTACGACACGGGCGGGGAAGGTACGCGTTGCATTTCCCAAATCCCGCCTCCCTGGTTTCCCATACAAGATTGACACTTTCTTTTATTTATCGTAAGCGCGAGGAGCGACGCGGCGGCAAAGCCAAAGCGCGCCGGGGCTTTCTTCGCCGCCGCCGCCGCCCGCGGAGGCGTGGAACCAAGCTGCACCCCGGCCGGTGCGAGGCGATCGAAAAACGCAGTGGGACAACGCGGGGGGAGTCGATACCAGCCGAGACGTGGGATTCGACGCTTCTGAAGATTTGCTGTGAATTCGGACAAGACATTTCCTTTCACGTTTTCTTCGTTCCTTTACTCGCCACTTATGATTTGCAGTTTGGGGTGATCCTTTGCGCAAGCCGTGCAACACAATATCACGCCGATCGTTGTGCATCCTCCAAACTCGCCCAACTTCATGTATGCCATCACGTCGCACGCATCGCACCACGCAAGACGGCAGCTTCCACAGCGTCGTTGCTCGTGGTTAAACTTTGAATTTCCCACACACATTTTGCACGCGTGTTTGTGGCACTTGGCGCACGAGCTCGTCTTGGGGAGCGCGGTCCAACAGTCCTCGCACCAAGCACAGTCGCACGCGTCACAGACAACGAAGTTCTTTTCCACGCAAGCTCCGCACACGCATTTGCCGCACTCGTCGCACGAGATTGTCTTAGGGAGCGCATCCCAACAATTCTCGCACCAAGCACAGTCGCACGCGTCACAGAGCACAAATTCCTCCATGCATCCATCGCAAAACCACTCCGAACACCCGGGTTTCTCCAAGCTCCCCAAGCATTGGGTAAGGTTTCCACCCAAGGCACAGCTCTCGCACGCCGACGCGTTCTCGCAACCGTGGCAAAGATACGAAGTAACCTGGTTCTCGCATTCCCCGTGGCAAACGAAACCGTAGCAAAACTCGCAAAATGTGTATCCGTGGTCATCGCCACAACTATCAGCACAGAACGTGTCATCGCACACAACACACATGGCTACTTCAACGTTTTCAATGATTTCCATGCACTCGGAGCACCTCCACAGGTTGAAACTGATTTCTTTATCATCAGCGTCGTTATTCTTGTGAAAGCTTTTACAAGGGTCGACGCTGAGGCACTCGTGGAAATGACCCAGGTCGTTGGGGTCTACGTTGCACTCCTCGAGATGCAGGCAGCGCAGCCGGTTCTTTTTGGGACGATCGCGCACACCGATCGATCGCAAGAAGCAAGCGACTGTGAGACCACTCACATAAGGGCAGTTTTTGAACTTTACAGTCTCAAGGTTTTGAAACTTGGTGGCGAGCGCAGCCTTATAGAGACACTTACCGCCGAACGACGGCATGGGGCCGCATATCTCCAGGTTTCTCACGTCGCCGCAGTATCGTAAGAGGCGCTCAAAGCGGGCGTCCGTGATCTTCACGCTAAGATTGCCGTCGATCACGAGGTCGCAGGTTCCCCAAGACCCTTCAGACGCGGCTGCTTGTCTCCACACCCGAGACGAGCACGCGAGCGCGAGGCGGTCGCGGGTGCTTTTGACGTGAGACAGCACCAACGTAGCGACGCTCTCGTCGACGTCGAAGGTTGCGACGGTCGTGGCCGTGGCCACGGAAATGTGGACCTCATCAAGCGCCCCGATCAGCCTGAGCGGCATAGCGCAGTGACGCGGAAGGAGTCGTGGCTCGACTTGAAGTGCGTGTTTTGAATATCGAGATTTTTTGTTTTTTTTTTAAACATCCGAGCGGTTGAATTACAAACTCGGGCGACTAAAAACCCGCATTTTTTTTGCAAACTGCGCGGCGCTAGTGCTATCCATCAGCTCCTCGCAATCACAGCTCCATCGGGGACGAATCGCAATCGAGCTCCAAGCCTGGTTCGCACTCACGGCACAAGAAATCACTCTTCACGTAGTTCCTTCCCGACTTCTCCACGCAACGGCGCAGGTGTTTTTGTCGCACTTGACGCACACGTTCACGTTAGTGTTAGCGCCTCCTTTGAGCGCGCAATCTACGCACCAACAAGAAGTGCAGGCGTGACAGACTAACCAAGAGCTGAACAAAGAGCTGTTCTCCATTTTCCAACACTCGCATTCAATGCATTCAATGCATTCACTGCAATCACTGCATTCACGGCAATCACTGCAATCATCGC
>Ga0302126_10000802_pt1 | contig 19586 bp, 10 predicted proteins | sample CB4_20m_MG_FD_203108 | JGI IMG/M metagenome (GOLD analysis project Ga0302126, IMG submission 203108) | Marine microbial communities from Western Arctic Ocean, Canada - CB4_20m | ecosystem: Environmental > Aquatic > Marine > Oceanic | place: Canada: Western Arctic Ocean | collected 2017-09-24 | reverse complement strand
CGAAGTTTGTGCGAATTTCTTCGACTAAACTATCAATAGTACCTTTCGCGTCCCCGAGTAACATTGCGCTGTTTGGATAGACAAAGAGTGGGTTTTCCACTCCAGCGTATCCAGAAGCCAAAGATCTCTTTAATACAACGCATTGCTTAGCTTTCCAAACTTCTAAAACTGGCATACCTGCAATTGCAGACGTTGGATCCGTTTGTGCGGCAGGGTTGACCGTATCGTTAGCGCCGATCACAATAGAGACGTCCGTATCAGGGAAATCATCATTGATTTCATCCATAGACAAGACAATATCGTAAGGAATCGAAGCCTCGGCGAGTAAGACGTTCATGTGTCCAGGTAATCGTCCCGCAACTGGATGAATAGCAAATTTAACATTCTTGCCAAATGACCTTAATAATTTTGTTAATTCACACACTGAATGTTGCGCTCTCGAAACGGCCATCCCGTAGCCAGGAACGATGATTATAGATTTTGCATCCATTAACGTCTTCACGGTGTCATCTTTGGAAAAAATTGTCGGTTCTCGATCATCGACTGGTTCGTTTGGATCTTTCTTCAGAGCGCCACCTGTATCGCCAAATCCACCGGCCAAGACTGATACTAACGATCGATTCATCGCTTCTGCCATTATGAAAGACAAGATAATTCCACTCGCACCAACGAAAGCTCCCCCTATTATCATTAACTCATTGTCGAGCATAAACCCCGCAAAAACTCCTGCCCACCCAGAACCAGAGTTCAAAACGGAAATAACAACGGGCATATCTGCTCCTCCTATAGCCATTGTGAACAAGTAGCCATAAACTGCTGATAATCCAACCATTATGTACAATGAAATTAAGCCGCCAGATGAAGCCGTCGCATCAAAGCCACCAATTGCGGCCACGACGCCAGTCGCTACGATACCAGATAGTAAACAAGGTAACCATACGATTCTTAAGGGCGGAATCATTGGTTTAGTTCCGATTTTCCCGGCAAGTTTCAAGCACGCAACAATTGACCCGACAAACGTAATAACTCCGACGACGATACCAACGAGATAAAAAATTGATCTCAAAACCTCCGTGTTCGAGGCCAAATCATTCATATCTTGCTTCATTTTCTCGTGCTGATCGTAATATAAACCGAGTCCAAGTAGGGCTGAAGCCAATCCTCCAAACCCATTGAATAAACCAACCATTACTGGCATTCCCGTCATCTCCACTTTGAAGCTCATGTAGATTGAAATGATTCCAGGTGGAATCGCTACTGCGAAGAATAACCAATATCCACGAGCATAAACGAACGTTGAAGCCAAGATCCCAGCGAATGCGACTATGAATCCCAAAATTCCATAAACGTTCCCCATTCTTGATGTTTCGGTTTTCGATAATCCTAATATTATAATCGATTAAAAAAAGAAAAGAAAGAAATACCGCGTAACAATAATATCTTTTTATATATCTCCTTCTCTCATCAAACGATGAGACAAAAACAAAAACAGGCGAGATAGATATATAAAAGATAACCAATAAGCGTACCTTTCAACGCAAGCGTGAATAGTAAAATTGAACCCGTATAGACGACCGATAAGAATTGATTACTGCCCGCCATTTTTATTTTTTATAAACTTTGTTTGTCAGTTTGTGTATCTTTGAAGATTAATTACTTTTCTTGAATTTATTATTGTGATGTGCTTCGTCAGCATTTCTCATAATAGTTCAACAGCAGCAGCATCAGGCTTGCAGCATCATCAGTGACTTCCACCAAGGTATGATTTATTATAGAGAGAGAGACGGACGAGAGAAGAAGAAAGAAGATGTAATAAGGACTTATTTTGAAAGTTTAACAAACACATGATAAACTACTACGTAATAAATAAGTATATACAAAAATATTAATATAACAACGCGGTGATGGACTTTTAACTCTAATTAAATAAAAGAAGAAGAAGGAGATTTGATTTGATTATTTGCTTCTTTTTTTCTCTCTCTCTCTCTCAAGCTGCTTTGCCGGGAGTACTCGCTACGTAGCAATTAAACACCGTCGGTTTCGGATTTGCTGCGTCGTATGGTTCTAAAAACATATCTTCGTGATACATCGAGTAATACGCCCGCTCGTATATTGCATGTTTATACGAGCTCTGGCATAATTTGATGATATATCCGTCAATCATATCCGCACCGTGTTTTGCCATATACGCCTGCGCTTTCTTGGCAAAACTAGACGTGACGACATATGCTTCTAACCCTGCACCGGCACCGGCTGACTTATACTTGTGAATATTGATAGTCTGATGCTCACTTGCATTATCAGCCGGGTTTGAGGCCAAGAATGACGTGACCAACGGACCGGGCGGCTTTTCACCTACGTGTTGCGCGCGAATGAGCAAAATGTCAGTATCCACTGGAGCGTGATCAGCAACTTGTTCTGACGCCCAAAAAGGAATTGCTTCCATAATTCTCGGTGCATCTGATTCAAAAATCAACGCTTTTTTTTCACCACGATCGAGCATTAACTGCCATTGGTACAAATGAGCAAACAAACACCCGATATGATGGGCGCGTCCCACTTCTTCATCAGTCAATCTGCCATCAGCTTCTCTGTGATCAATTGCCATTAGCCATGGATGCTCTTTAAAGTTATCAAACTTATCGATCCAGTTAATTCCAGGCGAAATACCATCGTCTTTTCCGTACGAAAGTCCAGACGGGACGAATGGCTCTTGACGTACTTTCAAGAAGTCAACTATAGCAGGATCGCTCTGGTGCGTTGCCATGAACGTTCGCAAACCTTTAACAGCATATTGTGCATCTTCGATTCGGTTTGGCCACTGCAAAGGATCAACTCCGTGCGTTGGTTCTGCGGTTGGAAATATCGCTCGAATATCTTCGTATTTCTCAAACTCTTCTGGTCTGTCCTCCAACGCGATGACGTAAATTGGAACTTTCTTTTTTGAAGAACCTAACGCGGCGGCGAGCAAATTACCATTGTGATCATTAGCATCTGAAGAAGAAGAAGAAGAAGTACTTCCATAGCTGCTGCTCATTCTTCGTTCAACTTTGTCATGCTCGTACGCTTCAACAAACTTCTTTGCAAATCTAGCCGCGTTCGCCCTTCTTACAACATTCTTATCATCGTGATGATTAAATGAGTTAGTACTTGACAAATCCGCTAGAACTTCATCTCTATTAGTAGTAGTAGTAGTAGTAGTAGTAGGCCTTCCTAACGATTGTACGTTGTTATTATTATATAAATTAATGTGTTGTTTTTGTTGTTTCTCCAAATCTCTCGCGATTGCCGATCGAGCGCCTTGAATATAACAGAACGGCGCTAACGCTAACGACACGCACGCCGTTGCCATAATGAGGCTCATTTTACCACCATTACTAGCTTGATTGTTTTTGGATGATGATGATGATAATTGACTATTTTTATTAGTAGTAGTATCCACTAACAAAGAAGTCGTTTCGAGATTCATTTTCCACGCGCCCCAAAAATTAGTGCTCTATAAATTTGCAGAGAGTTGATTGTTTATTTCTTCGTTCGTTTTGTTTTAGACAAATCTCCCCTCGATGATCTTTATAGTGATGTATTGATATATATTGATATATATTGATGTATTGATATATTGATGTAATAATCAATTATGAGACGACGATTTTATCACGCTCACTCTCTGATGCTCTTCTTGCATCAGGCTTGAATCAGTTGAAAGGTTGAAATCTTGAAAAAAAAAGTCAAAATAAAAAAAAGGTCACGAGCTCGCACATCTTTTCATCGCGTGTCATAAAAAAAGAATGAAGAATAAAAAGGCGGCGACGAATAGGAACAACAACAACAACAACAACAACAACAACAACAACAACAGCAACAATAAGAAGAAGAATCATAAGAAGAAGAAGAGCAGTAATAGTAATAGCACTCGTTTAAATCATGAAAAGAATAGTGATTATGATAACAATAACCAGCAAATGATGTCGGACGAGGAAGACAACGAAACGTTCGACGAAGATGATGTTGAGTTTGTGAAGAAAAATGCGATGTTTACTAAACGATTCCTCGCGAATTCAAAAGATTTGACCATTAGCGAAGATGATGATGATGACGACGATACTATTAAGACGAAGAAGCGCAAATATTCTACAGTTGAAATGATGAAGAAAAAAGAAAACGACGACGACGAGGACGACGTGGAACGTTTGTTCATAGAGCAAGAAAAGGCGAAAAAACAAAAAGAATGGGAAGTAAGGAGGCAAAGCAAAGAAGCTAACGAAGACGACTATGAAGACGATGATGAGAATGTCAAGTTATTACTTCCAGTGAAAAGGTTAGACGGTACATTAGTGAAAAGACCAATTCTAAAAGAGGTAGGACAACGGAAAAAGTTTGAAGCTTTTCAAAATATCAACGCAGACAATGACGACGACGACAAAAATAATACGAACGATGACGATGACGACGACAATAGCGACAAAGATAACAATGATAATAGCGGCGGAAAGATTGCCCGAATTAGGAAAAATAAATCGCTCAACGATGAGGATTTGGGATTGGAGAAGAAACGAAAAGAAAACGCAGGAGATATTTTGAAGAAAAAAAACTGGTGGGACGAAGATAAGAGAAACGTCAAAGTAAAGGGCTCGTCTGATGGTTCAAAATCAAATTCCGACGATAGTAATATTAACGACGATGATGGTGACATCGACGACGAAGAAAGAAGAAAAGATGTGGCAACAGCATCATCTGCGTCTATAGATAATGTCGACTACACCTTTTCTGCAAAGAAATATGTAGAGAATTCATTGGAGAGAAGGTATGCATGTCGACAATTCATTGCTGAGCTCTGTCAAAAGACAATTGAACAACCAGAAACTCACATCAAAGATGCAGCAAAACTCATTAAGACGCTATGTGACGATCCTTATTCAAAAGACGTGGCACAAGACGCATGTGCTAGTATGACTCTGCTTCTAATCGATATTCTTCCGGATTACAAACTACGAGAAATTAACGCGGAAAAAAATGAATTGAGCGGCTTATCTGAAAAGATAAAGAAACAGAGGAAAGAAGAAGATCTATTGTCGAAGATATACAAGTCTTTTCTGCGTCTATTGACGAAAAACGCGAAAAAAGGTGTTCATTCAGTCGTTTCTGGTCCTTCGCCTTCAGTGAGCGGAAAGTGCTTAATTCAATTCTTATTAAAAAAACCAAATTCAAACTACAGAGGCGAAATATTACGAGCGATCATTTCTTCTTCGTTTACGTCAAGCGATGTTACGATTGCTGAGGAAGCATCGAATGCATTTTCGGAAATTTGTAGAGCAGATGAAAACGGAGATCACACACTTGAAATATTACAACTAATCGCAGAATTGGTGAAGAAGAACATGAAATCAATTTGGCCGCAATCTATCGCTTGGTTCAAGAATATTAATTTGAATGCCGCAGTGTCAGCTTTAAAACCTGACGATGAGCGATTCCAAAAATCGACGAGAAAACAACAAAGGAAAGAAAGAGCTAGCGAACGTGAACTTAGCCGAAAACAACGAGCAAAAATGTCAAAAGCTTTGCATGAAAAAAATAGAATGAAACCGTTCATAGGCGATGGAGGTGCGAATAATGACGATGACAACGATTCAGATTCAGACAATAAATCCTTCAAAAGACGTTTAGAAAAATCAATCAAGAAAGATTTGGCCGAAGCTGAAGGTGGCAAGATAAAATCTTGGAAAGAAAAGATAAAAATACAAAGTAAAATGATCGAGGCAGTTTTTGAAGTTTACGTGCGCGTGTTGAAAAGAGCGACTGACGAAATCGAAGACGGCACTAGTAATAAAAACAACACTTATTCTTCGGATGATTCTGATTCTGATTTCAATGATCATAATACAGCTGCCATTTTATTAAGCCGGCGTAAGCAGAACCGAAAGAGAGGCACGTTTGCACTGATTGCGCCAACTCTGGAAAATCTTCCAAACATTTCTCGTTTGATTGATGTTGATTATATGGCAGATTTATCATCGCTCTTCACGAAAGCGTTATCTTCGAAACGTTTTTCAATTGCCGATAAGTGCCGAGTAGTTTTGTGTTTAGTGGATTCATTTGCAGGTGGTGGAATTGAGAGCGCTTTGGCAGACGTCGATTTATCATCCACGAGGAATAAGGTTTTTTCTGAAATTCTATGTAGCGACAAATATAAAGTACAAAATGATTCATTGGAATTTATTAAGAGTTTAAGTTTACCGCATCCACCTGATGCAGATAACGATGATTTTCAAAATAGTTTCGATTTCACATACGATGAATTAGAAGTAAAGGCAAAGGGTTCACTACGAGTAGATGCAATTGCAGCTTTTCTGAATTCACAGACTTTGGGTGAAACGATTACTGCGTCGACGCAAAGAGTTGCTTCGCAAGCTTTTGGCGCTATGAATACGTCTACAGCGATGGCTTTTATAAAAAAGATAACAAACGTTTCGATTGAGACCGTTGAAAGTGGGGAAGCAATTGGATTATTAATCGCTGTTGCAGATTGCTTGAGACGCGCGCCAAAGACGAGAGATGTCTTGGATTTTACAAAAGAGAGAAAATTTGCTCCTTCTGCTTCTGGTGGAGGATTACATTCGTCTTATATTGGTAGTAAAATTCGAGATGCGTCTTCTAAAAAGAACAAGAAGAAGTCATCTTCTTCTATTCACAATCGGTTTAACAGCGACGCCGTGAATCCAGAGAAAGCAAACGGCGGCGTGGCTACGGCGTGGGAGTTATTTTTATTGAGGGAACATTTTAACCCAGCTGTTGCAAGCGCCGCAACGGCAGTTTTGAATCACAAATTTGACGAAGTATTTCAATCTGCACATAAAATGTCCAGAAGAGATGAAACTTTGTCAGTCAAGAAGCAGGCAATGAACTTGGAAAATGATGGTGGCGTAGGTAAAAATGACTTTTTTAAAAGTGCATTTCACTCAAAAGCTCGTACAACTGCAGGATCGTGCGCGCGCGTGGGAAGTACTTTGAGCGGATCATTTCATCCTGAAGTTTCCAGAAATAAAGCGAAAAGTAATACTAACGTCGCTTCTGCAGCACACAAAAAAAGCAAGATTAATAAGTGCTTATCATACGAAGAGTTGGAGCAGAGACTGAACCAATATGTGCATAGTTTTTAGTTTTTGAGCAACAAATAAAAAGTACACATGGCAAATGACTATGCTTTCTTTTTCTTTTTTCCATCGCTCGCGTTCAGATCAAAACCTTTCCCCTTGCTGGCTTTCACTTTTGTGAAATCAATGTTTCTAACTTTTCCTTTCTTTGACGACGTTGAAATTACTGAATACGCCCAGTTGCAATACAACTTCTCAAAGTTTGGACCACCTTCTTCTGTTTTTTTGCTCGCATCCGCTTCCTTTTTAGATCCAAAGACAAGACATATACCTTCAATACACGTCATAGGTTGCTTATCCACCGTATGTGTCAGCAAAATTTCTCGTTCTTTATCAAAATTTTCGTACGGAAGCGAATTTTTACCAAGACCAGTCAGTTCGGCCGCGCGTGAAAACCATCTGCATTCGCACCACTTACCTGCATTGTCTTCAAAACACGATTCGATTTGGGCGACATACATCGGTTCGCTTGGACTTGATGGAAGTAAATATATACAATCACCGACGTTATATTTAACATTAGCTTTGACAAAACCTTCGTAGTAAATCCTATTCGAAGTTAGCCTACTTTGTTGCGGAATCCTTTCGCCAATCCAGACTACTTGCGCAAAATGATCCCCAAGATCCTCGACTTTATTTCTGCGCTGCTTTTTCTTTTGCTTCACTTTCTCCTCATTTATCACGATTTCTTTTCGTTTAGACACCGATTTTTGCTTTTTTTTGGAGTTGAGTCCCTCCATCTCAGTCACGCCATCCAAAGCTTCTTCTTCCTCACCTTTGGCTAAAATCTGTTCAATTTTAGTTGCCTTTCCACTTTTTGTTGGTGCACTACTTTTTTTCGGCAGCAATAAAGCGTCAACAGAATTTGGTACGGCAGTTGATTTAGGCTGCGCAACTACAACCGATGGAAGTTTTCCGCTCCCACGCTCCCTCTTTCCTGCCATAGATTTTGAGGTTATTATTGAGTCAGAGCGTATGTCCGGATTTAGTACATGAGCAAACGCCTTCACTTTCTCTGGGTTAACTTTTGTTGTAGTACCTTCTCCATTATTATTATGTCCCCAGTAACTTTCTTTTCCCTGCAAGACATGTTTCACAATCACTTGTTTACCTAGTTTGCACTTTTTCCTCTCCGCGACGTACAACGGTGAATCACTGTCGTCTCCAGCGCTAGAACGCGTATTATAAGCGTAACTGAAATATGCCAATTCATTGTTGTCTTTTTCGTATCGTTTCGACCACTTAACACACGTCTTTTTCTTCAATTCATTTCTCCCTTCTTCCACTTCTTCTTCGTCGTCATCGTCGTCGTTCCCATCTTCAACAGCTTCATCATCAGCTTTGACTTTAACTTTAACTTCATCTTCAGCAACGACGGCAAATTGTTTGTTTGGAGCAATAATATCAGTCGTCGCCAGTTTTTGCTTTCCAACGAGCAAATGATCTAACGCTCGCTCGCACTCTTTCAAAGTAAATTCGTGCGTATCCATCTTCGTTGATAATCGCAAAGCTTCTGATCCAGATTTCTGGATCTCATCCAATATATCTTTTGTTGAATATTCCGGTCGTTTCGTTTCCTTGTTCAATTTACATTTCCCGGCTAAAATCAATCGCATTAAATACGAGTTCACGACGCGCTTTCTAATCTCATTCTGAGTCTCATCCATCATCATCAGCGGTATTGTTTTGTTTCTTTTCTTTCTTTTTTTTCTTTGTGTCGCGAGAGAGTCGATTTGTTATTTGATAGGATGATGATTCTTCTTTTCTGCCCCACTGATGAAGCACTCATAAAGTCATGATGCATGATCCCTTGATGATGCCTTGCTGACGCCTTGCTGCTGCAACACAACAACAACAATAAATTTCTCTCCCAATATCTGTAATAAGATATTAAAACTTGTATATGTTCTCTTTAAACGATGATCTGTTCGATAAGATCTTCTCTTAAACAACAAAAGAAGAAGAAACTTGCTGGTGTTCTCGTTTTATTATTATTATTGGTATTATTATCATCATCATCATCGTCGTCGTCATCACCATCATCACCATCATCATCACTCGTTAAGAGACTAATAAGTACAATCGAGACAACGACAATATTACAGACAGAACAACAGAAACAACAACAAACGAGGAAGGTAGAAAGTAATGAGATAGAAGACTTTCGAGCAACTGAGAAGACGATAAAAGGTGTAGGCGCCTTCGGTGGACGGGTGAAAAAAGCGTGCGGAAACGCGCCAAGGGCGTTCTTACCAGACGATTTAGCTTTTTTGCTAGGCCCAACAACACGAAACACTTATGATGATGACGACGATAAAAGAAAAAACTGCAAAGAGGAAGGAGAAGATCATCATGACATCGATATCATCGAAGAAACAGACGAAGAAGAAGAAGTGCGACTTCGTATAGTGCGGCGGCATCTGCTTATCTCTAAAGCTAGAGCGTTTGCTAATAGAAATGGATTGACCATGCCAATAGGGTGCGATGACAAGTTGGGTTTCGTGAAACACGAAAACTTTGGCGAAGGCGCAAAACCAAAAATAGACACGTTTATAAACGAAGGGGAGAAAATGCTGAAAAAATGCGTTGAGACAACGAAACGAGGAGAAGATTGTGTAGACACTAAAGTAATAGAGGCTGCGAAAAACATCGCAAAACAAGTTGGATTCATGAGGATTAATAAAAAATTTCAATATGAAACCTGCGCTTTAGTTGGAAACGGAGGCTCCGTTTTGAGGAAGCAATTCGGCGAATATATTAATAACCACGACCTCGTTGTTCGATTTAATATGGCGCCAATTTCTGGGTTTGAACAACACGTTGGGAATCGAACTGACGTTTGGGTTAACGGACATGAAGCAAGTAAAAGACTCTGTTGTATTGGCTCGGCTAAAATGGGGATTCATGCGAAAGATCATGTCATGTGGTTTCCCGCAAAACAAAACGTGATAAAATCAGCTTGCGAAAAAAGGAAGATAAAAACGAAAGCGTTGGGTGATGGAGAAATTCCAGAATATGTCGCCAAGATGAATAAAATTAGGTATGAAAGTAGACGCTTGGGGTTGGGAAGGAATTACGACAATTGGTTACAACTCACCACGGGAGCGCATGGAATATTTTATTTCCTATCCAAATGCAAGAGAGTATCTATATACGGTTTCAGTGTTTGGAAAGAGAGAAATGCGATGGGAGAAAACTTAGATCAATACGGTGGTCGAAAGTCAAAAGTACACAGTGGCAATATTTTCCACGATTGGTCAATGGAGACCAACGCTTGGAAAATTTTGCACACAGCAAACGTGCTCGATGTTTGCACATGATGACTCGTTTGAAATCACACAACTAATTATTATAGAATTAGCTAGTACATGTAGAATATAATAGTAATCATATTTCCGATATAGCAATTACTAAATTTGTTCAATATCCCGTAGCAAATCAGCTGCATCTGAAGTTTCTACGTTTTGTTGATGAGCTAAAGTTTTCAGAATTGATGAAATACAAATTTCATGGCTTTCCTCGTTTTCAAAGAATTCTCTATTCAACTCGCGTCTTAATGCCTCGAATTGCACCCTCAAACTTTCACCCTCATCAAAATTATGGACATTTGAAATATATTCTTGGAAATTTAAGAGTGCGCTTTCAACACAACGACGCACGATAAGAGCGGTTGAAAATTTATTGCTGCTCTGAAAGATGTCGAAATCATGTTCATCGACGCCAGAAAATCTAGAGTCTTTAGTTTTAATATTCGACTCATAGTTTGAAGAATGAGCACATAACATGGCGACAAGTGATGGCGAAGCTTCGATATTTCTCACGTCCTCTTTGATCTTTTCCAACGTTTCGATAAACATTTCTGTGACAGAAGCATTTCCACATTTTACCATTATGGCGTCAGACAACTTTTGCGTACACAGCATCAAAAACTCTCTAAAACTCTCCCTATAACACGACATTGAAAGTGCGCGAAGGAGGCGTTCATCATAAGCCGAGCTTCTCTTCCCTTTTTCGCTCATAACGTGCGAGGGGAAAATCTTTGCCAATCCATTTTCGAGCGTATAGCTTTCATTCGCGATTATAAATAACAAAACAGACGCTATGAGAGAAGAGGTGGTTGATGAAGTAATGACGCCGTTGTTGGTGCTGCTGCTGCTGCGAAGAAGAAGATAGGGACTATTTGGAAGTCCTTGCGTCGGAGAAGAAAAATACGGAAGACAAGAATTATCTTTGTGAATACTTCCCAATTCCAAAAGCCTCGCACATAAAGCGCGATGACTGGTCGCGAACGAGGCACGTGAAAATCTACCGAATTCATCTCTCCAACTCTGCAGCAAAAGCGGGCGCTCTTCAGAGAACGATCTAATATCTGCAACGATATCATTTGCCGTAGATTCATGAGAATTCAAAAAATCTTCAATGGCATCTGCTACAATCGTTGGAGAAGACATAGTACTCATTAAATTATTTGCCAAGAGCTGTTCGATTTGAGAAATCTTTTCGGACAAGATTATTTCTCTCCTTAAGTGCGCGTATTCTATACGTCTCCGAACAGACTTTTCCACAATTTCAGTGACTCGATCACCAAGAGCACATTCTGGGAGCAGCTTATGTACAGATGCTAAATCTGCAGCCATGTTGCCTAACGCTGCACACATATGTCGCACGGAGGATAAATTCTCAGAATTCAAGCCTCTTGTTTCACTTTCCATATCAATGAAGATAGCTTTCAAAAGTTCAAAGTATCTCCGGAAAACAACTTTACCAAAATCAATCAAAGGCTGGCGACCATCTTCAGGAAAAATTTCTAAATAGGACCGCGCGCATTTTTGGAACACGTTTAAAAACAAATCATTGACTTTAGCAAGCTTTGGCTTAAATCGACAATCGGCTGTTGGTGGTGTGACCACCAGGTTCGCTTCCTCTTCTCCTTCTTTCTTTTGCATGCTACTGCTAAAGATATCTGATTCTAAATTAGTCAATATTGTTTCCATTTTATATTTTTCTGAATATAAGAATTCTTCGTGCACTTCGTCTCGTGGTACTCCTAATAACTTTAAGCATTCCGCACAGGATTGTGAGGAAACTCTGTCTAAAAGAATCTCTAGCGAATCTGAACTTTCGTCTTTGTTTTCTTTAGTTAATGATGAAGGATAATACAAATTTGATCTAACGCGCTTTTTAAGCAAATTTGCAACTGTATCTGAAATTTTTGTCATTTCATTCCTAGCGTTGAGAAAAATTTCTGCGCTCTTTCGCTGTTGCATTTTTGGCGCACTTTTCGCTCCGACATCATCGGTTTTACAATCATTGGCATCGTCCAATGATGAAAATCTATCGAGCATAGGTTTTGTTTTTGCTATAATCCATACCGCTTTCTCAATACGACCATCTTCCAATGTCGTCGAAGAAAACAAAAGCTTTCGTATCGTTTCTGGCGCTTTTAAAGCTTCTTTCAAATTAAACAGCACGTTCTGCACGTCCCTAGCGCGTTCAATCTCGAAGCGCTTAGCGTCTAAAATTTCATTCAACTTTTTTGATGCTTCAACCGCTTCTCTCGTTGCCTTTTCTACCTTCTCGCTTTCTATTCGAGCTAACTGTTCAATTTCTGGTCGCGCGTTTTCTATAAATTCAGCCGCGCTTAAAAATTTCGAGTAATTTTCGTACACTGCGTGAGTTCCATGAGATTCTAATCTTTTGATTTCTCTAGATACGTTGACGTATTCGTTTTGTAATTCTCCAATAGTTTTTGTTTTCAGCATCTCTAGAGTTTGTGCGTTCGTTCTATTTGTTTTTTTCCTCTCCTCCTTCTCCTCAACGAAATCGAGATTGCTCTTGCGCAAAATTGTTTTCGTCGTTGTTGTTACTTCATCGCTAATAAATCCTGAAGAATGAAGAGAACTCTCGTAATTGGATGATCCTATATTTTGATCTTCTTCGTTCGTGTTCTTCTCTTCTTTTCCTATTCCAATTCTTATTTCAACTGTCGCTGCTGCTTCAATTTCTTTCTTTTTATTATTATTATTATTATTATTAATTGTTTTCGTCGTCGTTCCTTCTTCTTCACAAACTTCTTCTTCTTCTTTGTGGTAATATGATTTCAATAAAGATTTTACTCTTCGTTCCTTTTCGTCCAACTTTATTGATGCATTACTTGTTTGCATCGCGCTTTCGGTCGAATATTATTATGTGTATTATGTCTGTATGCGTGTGTGCTTTGTGTGTGACTGATGATCAACAGCGAGCTGGCAAAAGTCCTCCTTTTTTCTCTAACGTCTAAATAAGCGGCAAGAACTCAACATCATCATCATCTTCATCTTCAACAACGAAAACATCATCTACTCATATTAAATACTTAATTAAATACTTTGGCAGCGAAGAACTCTATAAAAACATATATGAGAGAGAGTTATAAGAAGAGGGTTAATGTCAGATAATCATCAACACCTTGGATCTTCTACTAATATTGCAAGTACTACTACTCACACTACTGCTCCTCTTGGTGAAAAGAAGCAGACGACGGAGATAGAATTAATTAAGTCTCCCTCGAAAAGTCCGCAACAACAAAGTCTTGCATCATCATCATCTTCTGGAGAAGGATATCTCTTTCCCACTTTTTCCTCAGCAACGTCATCGACGACGAATACGAATACGAATACGAATACGAATAATACTTTAACTTCGTCGGCTCCTGTCAGTAGTGATTCTTCGATACAATCTGACTTAGATTTCATGTCAGATTGGAAATCTTTTGCAGCAAAAGCTACGAGTTCGTTCAACGATGCATCGGCTTCAATCTCTGAAACGTTGCGAGAATCTGGAGTGAACGATGTAGTCGCCTCGACGAGTACGAATGTTAAATATTATGCGAATTCAGCGTATGACTTGAGCGCTAACGCTGCGTCAAAGACCGCAGAGTTTACAACCAACGCTGCGAAAGATACAATGTCCGCGTTACAAAGTCTAGACAGAGAACGTATTGCTTGGAGTATGGCGTTTACATTTGTGAGCGGTTTGAGCTTGACACTCGCTTTTACTATCGGTATTGCAACGATTGCATTGTTTCCAGCAAAGTTCGCCTTGTGCTTCTCTTTGTTTTCTATTTCAAATATTTGCGCAGTTGGAGCGTTGCGAGGGGCAAATCAGCAAATAAAACATATGCTAGATCCCGAACGTTTGTGGGTTTCATGTAGTTTAGTGGGAACAATTTTACTTACTTTATGGTCGGCTTTGGTAAAACATTCATATTTTCTCACAGTCCTTGCTTCGATTGCGCAATCGCTCGCGTTGTTGTACTACCAGTTGAGTTTTTTTCCAATGGGTGCCGACGGCTTTAAGGTAGTATGCAAAGTAGCCATTTCAACAGTCGTGAAACCAGCGTTTCAACTTGCTGTTCGTTTCATAGGCTTGATATTGCCCTTGGGCAGTAGTAGCGGAGGTGGTGGGCATTCAAGGAGGCGGAGCAACGGTTCGATGTTACCGATATGATGAAACATAAATAGGAAGCTTTTTTTTAACACAACAGCTGAACAGCACACTCGCGATATTTCAAGATATTTATAATTTAACTTCTCACCATAAAAATTCCCCTCCGCGGTTTAGATCGAATAGAATAGAGGCTATCTAATAAAGTGGGAAAAAATAGAGATGATGCAGCAAGCAATCTCTTGTTCATCGATCACTGGAAATAAAAAACCGGCGGTCCAAAAACAACACCAACAACAGAACATTCATTTCATCAATTGTAAAAACAACAAAAGACGATATTATTTTCGAAGAAGTATAATTATTTTTACTTCATCTGCTTCTTCTTCTTCTTCAAATAAGTCTACAATAAAAGAACGCAAAGGAAAACCGATTAAAGAAGGGCAAACTTATCCAGCTCGTGAGCATTGTTCGAATTGTGGTTTATGCGATACTTCTTTAATCACATATGTTAAAGACGCCTGCGCATTTCTAGGAAAAGGAATGTCAAGAATTGAAAAGTTGGAAGAAAAAGTGCATGGAAAGAAAAGAAACGTTCACACGGATGAGTTACGACTTGGCGTTTTATACTCATCAGATACTGATAATAATGCAACAAAGAGTTTGCAATCATCTGTTTTTTACGCGAAGAAAAAACAGCCGATTGAAAAAGCGCAATGGACAGGAATCGTCACGGCGATTGCGTTGAAAATGTTACAAACGAAGCAGGTAGATGCGGTTGTAGCGGTTGGGTCCTCAGAGCAGGACGCGAGGAATCCTGAACCAAAACTCTGTTTCACCGAGGAAGATATTTTATCATGTCGAGGCGTGAAACCGTCTTTATCGCCAAGTTTGAAAGTGTTTGCAGAAATCGAAACAAATCCTGCGATAAGAAACGTCTTGTACATAGGCGTAGGTAAGCGTGGACTACTATTTTCATAAATATTTGCGTAAATTATTTGTCTTTTCACAGGCTGCTCAGTAGTTGCTCTTCGAGAAGTCGAGCAGTACTTAGGATTGGATAATTTATACGTTTTAGGAACGAACTGCGCGGACAATGGCAGAAAAGAGGGCTTCGAAAAATTTGTCACCAACGCTACTCAAAGGCCAGATGAAGTCGTACATTACGAATTCATGCCGGACTATCGAGTACATTTAAAGATGCGGGATGGTAGTTACGAGAAAATTCCATACTTTTCGTTGCCGGCCAAAGAACTATCGTCAGGTGTAATCGCAGAGAGTTGTAAATCGTGTTTTGATTACGTCAACGGTTTAGCCGATGTAGTTATCGGTTATATGGGGATCGATTACGACGAGTCAATCCCGATGCATATGCACCCCCAATACGTAACTGTGAGAAACGAGCGAGGACAAAAAATGATTGATTTGATTAAAGATGACTTACAAATCACGCCTTCCACTACTCAGGGTGATCGAAAACCTTTTGTCTTACAAACGGTCATAGCTGACGACGAAGCATACTTGGGAAAAGGACCGGAGAAGGGCGCGCCTAGATTCGTTGGCAACATGATAGCCTGGATATTGAACAAAGTCGGCCCGCGCGGTAAAGAATTCGGAATGTACTCTTTAGACTATCACACTATACGAAACTATTTATACGTGAACAGGGTCTTCGGAAAGGAAAGAGCTAAGGAACACATCCCCGATTATGCCCTGCGAGTTGTAGAAGAATACGACGTCAAAGGTGCTATTTCCAAGCGATTGAATTTGTAGAATTATGAGTAGAAGGAGGAACTTTGCGCGCGCGTGCACATAGCTGCAGCATAAAAACTAATATATATTTATTTATTTACAAAACTTTCAAGGTGGTGTTTTGCTGGAGAGATTGCCTTTTTTCACCAATAAAGCTCTCTCAAAAAGTTCTTTGTCATACTCTGCTGCTATTTGCTCGTTGGTAGTAATAGTTTTTCCCTCCTCCTCCTTCGCAACGTGCTGTAAAGCTTCTTCAAAGAGCGCTTTATCAAAAGCAAAAGCGGCGACCTTTAGTGAATCTGGCTCTTTCTCATAATCAACAGTGAGAGCAACAGCTTCATTCTCTTCGTCTTCTTCTCGCTTCTGTTTTTCAATCGTCTTTTCTTCGTTCTCTAATGCATAATTCGATATTAAATCCTTCTGATACGTGACTAAATCTTCCAGATTCTTCATCTTGCGTACTTTTTTCTGTATTCGCTTCAGCAACAGTTCTCCATAATCGATTTTTTTCTCTACTTCGTCGTCGTCGTGTTCGTAGTCCTCAAAATCCATCAGAGGATCTTTTTTATTGTACTGCCAATTACGATCTTCAATCCATAAATCATCGTCGTCGTCGCTCACTGGATCATCAAACCACTTTATTTTCTTCTTCAAATACATTTCCTCCTTCTCTCGCTCGTTTCTGAGCTTGTCTTCAAACTTTTCCTTTTCGAGCTGACGTTTTTCAAAGTCGTCGAGATTTTGCTGCTGCGTCGAAGGATGCGTCGATTGGAACCAAACAAAAGCCGCTTCCTTGCGTTTGTTCTCTTTTTCTCTTTTTTCTCCGGCTAGTTCTCGCTTGAATTCATTCGGTGTTTTTATAATATCAAACTTTTTTACTTCTTCTTCGTGGTTTGTCTCATCATCAAAAAGCTCCTGTTTTTGCTGATGATTATTTTTATTATTACTATTTTTATTTATACTATTATTGATACTATTATTTAGAATAGTTTTACCACTATTAGCAGCAGTAGCAGCAGTATCAGCAGCAGCGCGACGTGGATGATATCTGTCAGATTCTATTTCGCTTGCTTTCGCCTGTTTTGCTTTGGTCGTTTCTTCTTCGTTGTTCGTGTATTCTAATTCGGTCGTGCCGCGTTGCAATAATTTCTCGCTCTGTTTCGTTGAGAAAGAAAAACAAGGGGTGATTAAGAACGATAAGAAAAGCAAGCACGCTAGAAATAAAGGAATCTCGAATCGCATTTTTTATAATCTCTCCCTTTATAATTAATTATTTTATTCAATTATTTTATTCTTACGAGTTGTCAGGAGGTTGCGCGCGAGCTTGGCACGATGGCGAGAACACTTTCTTTCTCGCGTTTTCTCCATAACAGCAGCACTCAAAACACACGCATCAGCATCACAGGGTCGCATCAGGCACAATCATCAGGCACCTGCTGATAGCCTACTGACTAATGACTGATGGGGACTGGTGAAGTCGTGAAGAACATTTACATATTTATCAAAAAAAAAAAAAAGTAAAAACATATAGTACAAAATTGTACTATGACGTAAGAAACGAAAAGCCAATAAAATACACGCGCGCGTGCGCACGTGACGCGCAAAGAAATAAACAAAAGTAGCACGCGGGCAGAGACAGTGAGCCAGTTTTCGTCAAACGAGACTAGTCTTTTTATCCTTACGCTCATCGTCATCGTCGTCGTCGTATTAATGAAATAAATAAATAAATGTCCTCCTATTATGGAGCGGTGGACCCCGCGCTCTCTTCATCACGATCTTTCGACGAGCATAACGAGAATCAGACGTTGCTGTTACAAAAACGCTGTGACAATGATGAAAACGACAGTGATGATGAAAACGATGATGTTGAAAACGATGGTCGTCGAAGCAAAGAGGAGAAACATCCGGCGATATTTTGGGACAACTTTGCAACGTGTCTCTGGTTAATTGCTGACATTTTATGGACGGAGAATAACTCAATCGGGGTATATGTCGCACCTTGGGTAGTTGTTGGCTATGCAAAAGCGCATTTCACTTTTCAAGGAAACTGGGAGCGCTATTCGTTGGATATGGCGAGGACGATGGCTTTATGTTTTTGGATTTTAGGAAATACAACTTGGTTGTTTTATGAATATTCGGACAACTACGAAAAGACTGATATTGACGCGAGGTTCATGTTTCCGTATAATAATTTTGTTATTCTAGGTTTATTTCTCTGCACTGCCTGTATAGAGCCTGGTTTTTGGCTTTATCACAAATCGAAAGGTATCGATTGGTTCGAAAACAGACCAGTGCTGAAGCCGATTGGGAAATTAGGGATGACGTTTTGGGCGACGAAAGATATAGCGTGGTATATGGCGGATGAGGAAATTTTAAAAGGGAAATTGAGTGTGATACCGAAAGTAATGTGGGCTTTCTGCGATTTCATGATAATTTTTACGTTGCTTCCGTTGTTCTTCTCGGCTTTATTTAGATGGAAAATTTTCGATCGCTCAAATGTTGGCGCGCTTTTGAAACGCACTTCGCACGTTATAGATGAATTAGCAATGTCAACGTGGGCTGTATCAATGACTTTCTGGTCGTTCGGTGAGATTTTTCGAGCGGATGATACATTTGCGCAAGATTTAGAAACTTCGGCTGCTGAGAGTTTGAACCTTCGTTGGGTTTGCGGTAGAATGTTGATTTTCGGCTCGTTCCCATTCTTCGTTAAGGTTGTTTTTGAGATTTTTGTTTCATCGAGCATGTTTAACCGAGACATTCGAAAAGGAGGAGGATAGAAATTGTAATATGACAAATAACTACCATAAATTGTATGTATGTGTGCATTATATCTATATTTTATACATAAATCCCCTCAACGACAACGACAAATCCTATGGTACTATTATTAACTTCTTTTATTTAATTTTGAGGAAGACGAGCTATTTTTTTGTAACACCCTCGTGTGCCCTCTCTCAAAAATGCGAAACCAAAAATCAAAAAGACAAAAAAAAGGAGTAGAATGAGAGGGCACGCGGGGCCTAATCCTCCTCTATTATTACTCGCGTTTTATATTTAAACGAGTGAGTGTGTGTGTGCGTGCGTGAAATAGAAAAAGAAAAAGAGACGAAATGAAATACGGTGAATCGAATAATACTATCAGATTCGGCGGCGAAATAGTAGACTCTGGAACCCCTTTATTATTAAAGAAGGAAAATGAAAATGATGCAAAACGAGGAGGAATGAAATTTTCACTTCGCAAAGGTGTAATCGCTTCTG